>JACKQG010000444.1_pt1 | contig 60372 bp, 62 predicted proteins | sample 8237621 | NCBI WGS metagenome assembly JACKQG01 (sample SAMN15677084, study PRJNA649215) | marine metagenome | biome: marine; feature: Black Sea; material: saline water; isolation source: suspended particulate matter (SPM) from the Black Sea western gyre | collected 2013-06-09/2013-06-10 | depth... | reverse complement strand
TTTTTTCAAACTCACCTATAGCAATGATTTTTAGCTCAATGATCATATCAATTGTTTCTGTTTTATTAGGGCTTTACACTTCAATTACATTTGATTTAGCAACTGGTCCTGCCATAGTTATTACTTTAGGAGTTTTCTTTTTTGTTGCCCAATTCCTCCCGAATAGACGCAGTTAAAGGGATTCATTAAGTGCGGTCAATTGGTTAGTTTGTTGCTCAATTACTAGCGGGTCTATAATTGCCTCTAATTCCCCCTCCATGACTTCGCTTAATTTGTAGAGCGTTAAATTAATCCGATGGTCAGTAACTCTTCCTTGGGGATAATTATAAGTCCTGATTCTTTGAGAGCGATCGCCACTTCCAACGAGTTCTTTTCTTTGAGAGGCCTGCTCCTTCTGTTGTTCTTGTTGTTGAGCATCCAAAATTCTGGATGCTAGAACTGATAAAGCTTGAGCTTTATTTTTATGTTGAGAGCGGCCATCTTGACATTCTACAACGGTCCCAGTAGGAATATGAGTTACGCGAACTGCAGAGTCAGTTTTGTTGACATGCTGACCTCCAGCTCCAGAAGCCCTAAAGGTATCAACCCTTACATCATTCATATTGATATTCACTTCTTCAATGCTAGAAACTTCTGGCATTACAGCAACGGTGCAAGCAGATGTATGAACTCTTCCTTGAGACTCAGTTTCTGGAACCCTTTGAACGCGATGAGCACCGGATTCAAATTTAAGTTTTGAGTAGACGTTGGTGCCACTTATTCGAGCAATAATTTCTTTAAAGCCACCATGCTCCCCTAAATTAGAGCTTAATATCTCAAGCTGCCATTTAGATTTTTCTACATATCGAGTGTACATTCTATAAAGATCACCTGAAAAAATACTTGCCTCATCTCCACCTGTTCCTGCTCTAATTTCAATAATAATATTACGTGAGTCGTTCGGATCTTTTGGAAGAAGTGATTTCTTAAGATCAAATTCTAGTTGCTCTAAAATCTTTCGACCTGAAACAATTTCTTCCTCAGCCATTTCTTTAATGTCTTGGTCATCTTCATGGAGAAGCACTTCTGCAGCATCAATATCAGCAACGACTGATAAATATTCAATGTACTTGTCATTTATTGGACTTAATTGAGAATGCTCTATGGAAAGCTCTCTAAATTTATTTTGATCAGAGGCAATAGACTGATCTGAGAGCATCGCGTTGATTTCTTCAAGGCGCATGGATAATTGCTCTAATTTAGTGAGGATTGATTGATTCATTAGTTGTCGATCTTAGAGGGATTTGTTTTATCTTTTTCGACTATTTCATGAGAGTCAGTTTTAAGATTGCTAGGATTCTTTAAATTCTCTAAAGTTTTGTGAAGTAATTTATTAGTAAGTTTGTCAGCTAGCTCCTCTACCACTAGGTCAGGATTTGAACCTGATTTAAGTTTTCTTAAGGCAGTTTGTAATAGCTCATCCTTAAGTAAATTTGCTTGCCTTCTATGATTTTTAATTATCTCTTCATTAGGAATATTGTTTGCCCATTCAATAAAATCAACACTTTTTGCATTAATTATCTTCTTAGCAATAACTTTTTCTTTTAGTCTTTCTTCTAAATTGCTATTAGCAATTTGCTGTAAATCGTCCACACTATATAGAAATACATCTTCTAATTGATTCGCTTCTGGTTCAATGTCTCTAGGAATAGCTAAATCAATAAGTAGCATTGGTTTATGTTTTCTTTGATGAAGAACTGTTTCAATTAAGCCTTTTCCAATAATTGGAATAGGCGCTGCTGTTGAGGAGATAACTATATCCGCCCTATGAAGATTTTCAGATAGGCTTTTTAATGAAATCGCCTCGGCATCATGCTTAATTGCAATTGGCTGGGCATTTTCTATAGTTCTATTTGCAAAAATCATTTTTCTTACACCTCTCTTACTAAGGTGCTGAGCACTTAGCTCAATCATCTCTCCAGCGCCTATAAGCAAAACAGTTTGACTTGATAGGTTTGTAAATATTTTTTCACTTAGCTTAACAGCGCAATAAGCAACTGAGACTGGTGAAGAACCTATATTTGTGTCAGTACGAACTTTTTTTGCGATTTTAAAGACATGTTGAAATAATTTTTCTAAAATTTTATCTAAAGCGCTTTCATTCTTAGAGAGCTGATAAGCATCTTTTAGTTGGCCAAAAATTTGAGGCTCGCCTAGAACTAAAGATTCCAGCCCACAAGCAACATTACATATATGTTGGACGGCTTCATTTTCTTCATAATAAGAAACATACTCAAGTAAAGAGTGATAATCAATACCGTGACTGGATGCTAAAAACTTTATTAAAACATCACGAATGTTCTTTGAGTTATGGGATACGTAAATTTCTGACCTGTTGCAGGTAGAAAAGATAACGCAGCCTTTAATTTCTTTGAGTGAAAGTAGAGAGGAAATAGCGGGCGCAAGCTCACCATGAGCAAAGGCTACTTTTTCCCTAATTGCTACTGGGGCTATCTGATGGTTTACACTCAATATTGCAATATTCGACATTTAAAAAAACGAAAATAATTGAATCCATTAATTATACATTGTCTATTCAATTTCATCAAAAGATAAAGCAGTTTAAGATAAAGCGATAGTTTTGTATAATTAATAAATATAGTTATCTATTGGTCTAAAATAAAGATCATAAAATTTAAAACAATTATTAAAGATGATTGAAGAGGACAGCCTAGTTGGCGGAGAAAATCAAAATAATGAGGATCTAAAGGTCACCTCAGTTAGGCCAAATTCATTTGCAGATTATATTGGCCAAGAAGATGTCAAATCACAAATGTCTTTATTTATTCAGGCAGCAAAGTCACGTTCAGATGTTCTTGATCATTGCCTAATTTATGGGCCTCCAGGATTAGGTAAGACGACTCTTGCCAATGTTATTGCCAATCAAATGGGTGCAGGTATTAAACAAACGTCTGGCCCTGTTCTGGAGCGCTCTGGAGATTTGGCTGCAATACTTACTAAGCTTGAACCATTTGACATTCTTTTTATAGACGAAATTCACAGGCTCAACCCAGTTGTTGAGGAAATTCTTTATCCCGCATTAGAGGATTTTAAACTCGATATTTTGGTAGGAGAGGGCGTTGCTGCTCACTCAGTCCAGCTAGAGCTGCCGCCATTTACTCTGATTGGTGCAACTACCAGAGCAGGAATGCTTACATCACCTCTGAGAGATAGGTTTGGAATAGTCCATCGTTTGACTTTTTATAACGTTAAAGAGCTGCAAGAGATAGTAGAAAGGTCCGCTTCAATTTTAAATATTGAAATCGAAGGCCAGGGCTCCTTAGAAATTGCTAAGCGCTCAAGAGGAACCCCTAGAATCGCTAATCGCCTTTTAAGAAGAGTCCGAGATTTTGCAGATGTTAAAACAAATGGTGTAATAAATATACAAATTGCAAAAGAAGCTCTTGAAACGTTAAAAGTTGATGAGGCAGGCCTTGAACAGCTCGATCGAGATTATCTTAGCCTCATTATTACTAAGTTTTCAGCGGGACCAGTAGGACTTGATACTTTAGCTACTGCGCTTGGTGAAGAGCGATCAACCTTAGAGGATATGATAGAGCCTTACCTTCTGCAGCAGGGTTTTATAATGAGAACGCCACGCGGAAGAATTGCGACAGACCTTGCCTTCTCTCATATAGGAGAGGTTCGCCTTAGTCATACTCAAGACTTGTATGGTAAATGAGTAGATTAACTGTAAGAGTCTATTATGAAGACACAGATGCTGGCGGCGTTGTTTATTATGCTAATTATTTAAAGTATATTGAAAGGGGCAGGACTGAACATCTCCGTGAACTTGGTTTTGAACTAGCCACTATTGCAGAGGAGATTGGGCTAGTCTTTGTTGTGAAGTCTGTGAAGGCAGATTATTTATTACCCGCTTTTCTTGATGACACTATTGAGGTTCAAACTCGCATTGAATTAGTTAAACATGCGAGCTTAATTTTTGCTCAGAAAATAACGAATATAGAGAAAAATACGGTATTATTTAAGGCTGAAGTAAAGGTAGTTTCTGTATTAAAAAATAATTTAAAGCCTTGCGCTTTTCCGCAAGAAATCATGGAGAAACTAAATGGAAGAAAATAGCTTATCAATTGTTGGCCTAATATTTAGCGCTGGACTTGTTGTTCAGTTAGTTATGATTATATTGGTCTTGATGTCAATTTACTCTTGGACTGTAATTATGTCTAAGAAAAAGATTTTGATGGATGCATCCAGTGATATTGAAAATTTTCACCAAGAATTTGAAAGAGAAAGTGAGCTATCTGTTCTGTATAAAAATCTGCCTCCTTTAGCCTCTGACTGGACTGCAATGGAAGATATTTTTGGCTCTGGCTACAAAGAGTTTACTCATAGCAAGTCCACGTCTAGTCAATTACGCATTATGAATTCTGAAAGAGCGTATAGGTCAATGAATACCTCTGCGAGTAATGAGATTGATCGGCTTGATTCTAGCCTTTCTATTCTTGCGATGATTGCATCTTCAAGCCCTTATATTGGTCTTTTTGGTACAGTTTGGGGAATCATGCATTCATTTATTGGTCTTGCATCAGTTAAGCAGGCAACGATAGCAATTGTTGCTCCTGGTATTGCGGAAGCCCTTATCGCAACTGCCTTTGGACTTTTTGCGGCAATACCCGCAACTATCGCTTACAACAGATTGGTTTCGCATGTTGAGGAAATTGGTAATAAGTACACCGCATTTGTGGAAGAGATTTTTGTAATCCTTCAGAGACAAAAATGATAGAACTGCCTAGGCGCTCAAGGCCTGATATCCATGCAGATATCAATATCGTTCCATATATTGATGTAATGCTAGTCCTTTTAGTTATCTTTATGATGACTACCCCAATTATTGAGCAAGGCGTTGAGGTTGACTTGCCAAGCGCCCCTGCTGGAGTTGTTGATTACCAAGACCAGCAGCCTTCAATTATTTCAGTTGATGTAGATGGAAACTACTTTATAAATCCAATGACCAGTCCTGGAATGGATGCGATTGAAGATCTTGAACCAGTTTCATTAAATGTGGCTATAAATCAAGTGCTTGCTCGAAAAGAGATTTATCCAGATATGCAAGTTTTTGTTAGGGGCGATAAAAAAGTAGCTTACGAAAAAGTGATTGAAATTATTGCTGTATTAAAACAGTATGGCAAGATTGATAAGGTTGGTTTTATGACCGAAAACCCAAATTAGTTGAATTCTAATTATGAATTTTTTTAAAAAAATTACTCAGTTTTTTAGTAACTTATTACCTAAAAAAGCAGAATTAGACTCAGAAGAAAAAGATAAAGGGGGATCTTCAGATGTGCAAGAAGCTAAAACCTCTGGACTTAAAAATTTCATTATTAAGGCTTCAAGTGTTCTTTACAAGTACCTAAAAAAATTCGCCTTATTTATATTAGGCCTCATCAATACAATGATGCAGCCAATGGTTAAGATATCTAAAAAACATCCAATCGCTTTTTGGGCCGCAGTAATCCTACATGCATCTCTTCTATTTGGTTTACTGTATGCAAATGTTGAGCGCTGGAGTCCTCCAGAGCAAAACTCAAGTATCTTGCCTTCTGCGCCAGTTCAAGCAGTTATGATTGATATGGAGATAATTGAAGCAGAGCAACAGCGGTTAAAAGATGTAGAGAAACAAAAGCAACAAAAGATTAAAAGCGAAGAAAAGAGATCAGAGACTGCTCAAAAAGACCAGAAAGTTGCAGAGCAGGAAGCTTTAAAGGCAAAAGCTAAAAAAATTATGGCAGAACTTCAGCGTAAATCAGAAGAGGCCAAGACTAAAGAAGCTGAAATTCAAGCGAGTAAAGCTAATGAAATAATTGCTGATGCTGAGACAAAGACAAAAATTGAACAGGACAAAGCGAAAAAAGCTGAAGCGAAACGTATAGATGAAGAGGCTAAGACTAAAGAGGCTGAGATTCTTGTTGAGGCTGCGGCTAAAAAGATTGAGCTTGCTGAAGCAAAACGAAAGCAAGAAGAAGTTAAAACAAAACTTGCGGAAATAAAACGAAAAGCCGAAGAGGCTAAAACTCAAGAGGCAGAAATATTAGCAAAAGAAGCAACTGCATTAGTAAAAGAGGCTGAGGAAATACGCATAAATGAAGAGGCTAAAGCAAAGAATGCTGAAAAAGAATTTCGGGAGTCTGAAGCGAAACGAATTGCTGAAGAGCTGAAATTAAAATTAGCAGAAGCAAAGCGTGTCGCATTAGAAATTAAAATAAAAGCAGCTGAAGTCAAACAAGATACTGTTGAAGCCCAAACTAAAGAGGCCGAGTTACTCGTCAAAGAGGCATCCAAACAGTTAGAAGAAGATCAGCAGAATAAGGATCTATTGGAGCTAGAAATAGCGGCTCTTAAAGAGGCTGAAGCTGAAATTCAATACAGACAGCTCCTTGCCAAAGAAGTTCAAGATGAGCAAGATACTGCAAGATCATTAATCATTGAGGATCAACTTAATACGCTTCAAAATGCTTATATAAATAATATAGCAGCTAGAGTTAAAACCTTTTGGAGGTACCAGTCAGCTGAAGATGATTGGACAGCTGAAGTTTATGTAGTTCAAGATAGAGATGGAAATGTTAAGGCGGTAGATGTTAAAAATGCTAATGTGGGTAATAGCTCTCTTGGTAAATCATTTAAGGACTCAATTGAAAGGGCTGTAAATAAAGCATCACCACTCCCTGGGGCTCCTGATGAGGCTGTCTTTGATAAAGAGCTCTATTTTATATTTAGTGTAAATTAACCTAAATATTACCTATGAAAACACATGACTTTTTATTGGAATTGGGAACTGAAGAGCTGCCTCCAAAGCTTTTATTAAAGCTTTCAGAGTCCCTTAAGAACAATATTGTTGATGAACTTAAAAAGGTTAATATTTCTTCATCAAGTATCGTGTCTTTCGCTACCCCAAGGCGCTTAGCTGTATCTATTACAGAGCTACAAAGCAATCAAAAAGACCAAGTTATAGAAAAAAAAGGCCCTTCAACAGAATCTCCAGAAATGGCGATTAAAGGCTTTGCTAAATCTTGTGGAGTTGATTTAAGTCAGCTTGAAAAAAAGCAATTAGGCGCTAAAGAGTATTACTTTTACTCAAAAGAAGAGACTGGTCAAAATATAAGTAACCTCTTACCAAAAATCATAGAAAGCTCAATTAAAAATATTCCAATTACAAGAGCAATGAAATGGGGCAGTGCAGACCATTCTTTTGTTAGGCCGGTCCACTGGCTAGTTGTAATGCTTGATAATGAGATCGTTCCAGCAAAAATCATGGGACTTGAAAGTGGAAGAGTTACGAGGGGTTTAAGATTTCAAAAAGATCTTACTATTGAACTTTTACATGCGAGCGAGTATGAGTCGGTAATGTCAAAAAGTGCTCAAATCATTGTTGATTTTAAAAAGCGCAAAGAGATTATCCGTGAGCAGGTTTTATTAGTAGCAAAGCAGAATAATGCTGAAGTAGTTATAGATGAATCTTTGCTGGATGAAGTTTGTGCCCTAGTTGAGTACCCTAGAGCTTTTGTTGGAAAGTTTGATGAAAAATTCCTATCTGTTCCGCATGAAGCTCTAATATCGGCGATGAAGTCACACCAAAAATACTTTCATTTAGTTGACAGTAAGGGGAGTCTGTTGCCATTATTTATTTCTGTTGCAAACAATGAATCGAGTAATTTAAATGTTGTTATTGAGGGCAATGAAAGGGTTATTCATCCTAGACTATCAGATTCTGAGTTTTTTTGGAATCAAGATAAGGCTGTCAGGCTTGATCAGAGAATAGATGGGCTGGATAATGTTTTGTTTATGAAGTCTCTTGGCTCCATGGCTCAAAAAGCGAAACGGATAGAACACCTAAGTTCTTATATTGCAGAGTTGGTTGGATTCGATCCTAAAGAATCTTCTCGAGCTGGTCTTTTATGCAAATCTGATCTTTTAAGTGAAATGGTTGGTGAATTTGCTGATTTACAAGGAATTATGGGTGGTTATTATGCTCTTAATGATGGAGAGTCAAAAGCTGTTTCAATAGCTATTAGAGAGCACTATCAACCTCGATTTTCAGGAGATACATTACCCTCTACAAGTGAAGGTCTTGTAGTTGCAATCGCCGATAAGCTAGATACTATTAGTGGTATTTATGGAATTGGGCAGGCTCCAACAGGCTCTAAAGATCCCTATGCACTTAGAAGGCTTGCTCTTGGACTGCTGCGAATACTGCTTGAGGCCAAAATAGAATTAAACCTTAAGTCATTGATTAAATTCTCTCTAGATTTACACTTAGAGGGAGTAGATAGAGGCACCTCTGACTCAATCTATAAATTTATGATGGAGCGGCTAAAGGCCTACTACAAAGATGCTAATATCGATAGCAACTTGTATGAAGCTGTTCTGGCAGTTAGTCCAGACTCACCGTTTGATTTTCATTTGAGAGTTGAAGCGCTTAATGAGTTTATTCAAAGTGCTGACGCCAAGAGCTTGATTGAGTCAAATAAAAGAATTGCAAATATTCTTAAAGATTCAACCAAACATCATAATGACCTTAATTCTGAGGCGTTAATTGAAGACTCGGAAAAAAATCTGTATAAAGCTACAGAGTTACTATCTAAAGAATTATCAGATAAAAAAGATTACAAGACGACCATGCGCTCGCTGCTTGAATTAAAAGAGGCGATCGATACATTTTTTGATAATGTTATGGTCAATACAGAGGATTTAAAAGTACGTGAGGCTCGACTTGCTCTGATTAGTCGAGTTAGAGCCCTGTTTTTATCTGTTGCTGATATTTCTCACCTCTCAGCATAACTAAATGAAAGCTTTGCTTCAGAGAGTAAGCTCTTCAAAGGTTGAAGTTGAAGGAAAAGTAGTGGGCCAAATTAGTAAAGGCCTGCTAGTCTTTATTGGTATTGAGAAGCAAGATGACATGATGTCCTCAGATAAGATGGTAAAAAAAATACTCTCATATCGAGTTTTTCCAGATTCGGATGAGAAGATGAATTTAAGTATTCGTGATATAAATGGAGAGCTTTTAATTGTATCTCAATTTACTCTTGCAGCAGACACCAAGAACGGAACAAGGGCAGGTTTTTCAACAGCAATGCTGCCAACTGAAGCAGAAAAACTATACAATAATTTTCTTGAAAAAACTCAATCTATGGGCATCATTACTGAAAGTGGTATTTTTGGAGCGGACATGCAGGTTTCACTTGTTAATGATGGGCCAGTAACCTTTCTTTTAGAAACTTAAGTAGTTTATGCTTTTATCTGTCTTCAATAAATTTTCCAATACTTATTATGAGTAGCGCTAATAAAATTTATGGTATCAAGAGCTGTGATACCGTCAAAAAAGCTCTTAAGTATTTATCTAATAATGATATAGCTTATGAATTTATAGACTTTAGAGTCGATCCAATTTCAAAAAATGAGTTTCAAAAAATGATTGAAAAAGTTGGATTTGAGGTGCTTATAAATAAGCGCTCAACTACCTATCGAACATTAACTGAAATTGAAAAAGATAATGTTGATTATGAATTAATTTTGAAATACCCAACTTTAATTAAGAGGCCAGTTATGATCAGAGATGAAAAAATAATGGTAGGTTTTAGTGAGCAGAAATATTTAGATTTTTTTTAGCTAGTTTTATTTTTGATCTTTAAGCTCCTTTCTTACTTCATTCATGTCAATTGATTTAGCTTTTTCTAATAAGTCTTCTAAGTCTTTCCCAGACATAGACCCTGGCTGTGAAAAAATTCCAATTCCATCTCTAAAAATCATTAAAGTTGGGATTGATCTAATTTGAAATTGAGCGCCAAGTTCTTGTTCATCTTCAGTGTTGACTTTAGCAAAGGTCACTCCATCAACTTTCTCAGAGATTTCTTTAAAGGTTGGAGCAAACTGAATACATGGACCGCACCAAGGAGCCCAGAAATCAATAATAACAATTTCATTATTGTTAATAGTCTCATCTAAATTTGCTTGTGAAAGCTCAATTACTGACATAAATTTTCCTTTTAAAATTTTTTAAAAAACATTATAACTTTTTTACTAAAATACTGGTTAGTTTTTACATAGCTGATAAAATATCCCAATGAAAATACTTGGTATAGATCCTGGGTCTAGAATTACTGGTTTTGGTTTAATTGAGGCAAATAAACTAAAATTTACATATCTTAGTAGTGGTTGTATCAGAACTCAGGGTGATTTAAATGAGCGAATTATTACGATATATGAGGGCGTTAAAGAGGTTATTGCCAAGCATGAAATTGATATAGTCGTTATTGAAAGAGTATTTATGCGGCCTGATAGGCCAAATCCTGATGCTGCAATTAAACTTGGGCATGCTCGCGGTGCAATTATTTCTGCTACTGGAGGCCAAGGTATTCCAATTATAGATTACACAGCCAATCAAATTAAAAAGGCAGTTGTTGGAAGAGGTCACGCCTCGAAGGAGCAGGTTTCTTTTATGGTCCAGCAGCTCCTCAAATTAAATAAAGCGCCGCAAGAAGATGCTGGAGACGCTCTAGCAGGAGCAATTTGTCATGCATACCATGCGTTGTAAAAATTAACTAAAGTAAACTTTTACTTCACCAAATCCTGGCAGTTTTTTTATAATTTCGCTGAGCTCAAAATTGATTGTACTAATTTCATTATTATTTAAATAATCCACCGAAAGATAAAAGTCCACTAGTATTTCACCCTCTAGATAGTGCAGTTGGGTTCTTTCGATTTCATAAGAGCAGTTCTCAAGTTTGAGCGACTGACTAATAATCTTTAATGCTTGTGCTCTTTCTGGAAGGTTCTTATAAGGCGCATCTTCTTTTTCTTCATCATTTTCAGGATCAATATGAACAGTAACGTCATCAAGTTCCTCGATACATTCTTTCGCAACTCTCTCAACACTAACGCTTATTATATGGCCTTCACTAACGGATAAAAATGGATTGACCTGGACATGAACGTCAGCTGATTTTTTATGGCCAACTTTTCTGGTTCTTAGAGTATGAACGCTGTTCACTCCTTTAATTTCAGCAAGTGCTTTATGAAGATTTTTTATGTCTTCTGGATCAATTGAAGTATCTACTAATTCTTTAGTCGCTTCAAATCCAAGTTGCCAGCCAATATAAATAACCATTAAGCCAACTATAATTGCAGCAACGCTATCTAGGAAAAAATATCCATTGGCTGCACCTATAATTCCAATAACAACAACTATAGAGGAAAATGCATCAGTTCTATGATGCCAAGCATTCGCTTTAAGAAGGTCAGACTTAATATTTTTAGCAACTTTAACTGTATACCAATACAAAGCCTCTTTACTAAAGATTGATAATGCAGCAGCCGCAATTAACCAGTTTTCATGTTTTAGAGCAGCGGCATTGCTGAAACGTCCAAATCCATCAATAATAATAATGGTACCAACTATTGCTAAAAAGATACTTAATCCTAAAGTTGCAACCGTTTCAAATCTTTCATGACCATATGGGTGATCAGCATCTGGTGCTTCTCCAGAAAGTTTTGCGGCATACCATGTAACCCAGTCTGTGAGCAGATCTGAGAAAGAATGAATTCCATCTGCAATGAGAGCTCCTGATTGACCTATGATGCCTAGAGATACTTTTATAACAGAAAGTAAAAAATCAATAATTGCCCCTATAACGGTAGCTTTTTGACTTTCTTTAGAACGATTGATAGAGTGCATTGCTAACTTAATATTCTAATTATGTATCGACCTATTTTAAGTTAAATGCCTTTATTTTTCCATTAGTTTCTGATAAGGACCATAAAATTATGGAAAAGTATGGCATTGTTAATCCTGAGGGAGCAGCCTTAAAAACATCTATTTTAATTGACGAGAATTTTATTGTTCGTCATCGAGGTGTTAATGATCATCCTCTGGTTAGAAATTTAGATGAAATGCAAAGAATAGATGATGCGCTTAATTTTATAGTGATAATGGAGAGGTATGCTCAGCGCCATGGAATAAGGGTGAGGAGCGGATGGAGGGATCATCTGAAAGCTTGGAAGAGTATTTATTAAAAGTTCTGCTAACCTTTAATTTTATAAAAAATATAAAATTTATAATTAGTTTTTTTCTACAATAACATTAAAATTTGGAAGTGCTTTAATAAGATGTTTTCCATAAAACTTTGTTACTAGTCTGTTATCAAAAATAGTAATTTTACCGGTATCTGTCTCAGTTCTTATGAGTCTACCACAAGCTTGTATTAATCTTAATGAAGCGTCAGGCAGGGAAATTTCCATAAATGAATTTCGATTTAACGACTCAAGATACGATTGAGTCGTTTTTTCAATTGGCGATGTTGGAACGCTAAATCTTAACTTTGCAATAATCACATGGTTTAAATTATCACCTTTAAGATCAACGCCTTCAGCAAAACTATCAAGACCAAAAATTATGCTGCCTTTCCCATTTTTTCTATTTTCAACATGTCTTTCTAAAATGTTTTTCTTGCTATATTCACCTTGAATAAATAGATCACAATCTAATGATTTTTCTATTAAGTCGGCTACACTCTGCATTTGATAGTTTGATGCAAAAAGCACGAGTGTGGCTGCTGATGTATCAATACGTTTTTTTAACTCTAGCGCAATTTCTTGAGTGTGATCAAAAGACTGTGTTGGACTTGCTTTAATTTTAGCGATTATAAAGTCAACTGATTCATGATTAAACGGAGATGCCAGGCGAAGATACTGATTTTCTAATAACTTTAATCCAAGCTGCTGATTTAATCTATCAAAGCTTCCTAGAGCAGTCAATGTAGCCGATGTAAAAACAACTCCTGCTGCTTTAGACCATATTAATTTGTCTAAATAGTTAGAAACATCAATTTTTGCAGTATTTAGTTGATAGTTATTTTTTTTATTAGCAAGCTTTGATTGACTTATCCAATTACTTGTTGGAGCTTGCTCATTATTTAGGTTTTGATTAAATGTATTTAAAAGTGATAAGATTGAAGATAGATTTTGATTATTTTGACCAATTATATTATTTAAGTTGTCAGTTATAGCCTGGTCAATATTATGGCTTTTATAGTGCTCTTCCCAAATATCTTTATGCTCTGAAAAATCTTTATACGCTGAATTAAATAAGACCAATATTTGTTTGGTTAGGTTCAGTATTTCACTAGGCACGCCAGTTATGGGGAATAGATGAATGTCATCTTGGTATTCAAGATTTGAGATGACCTCAGTTAGCTCGCTTATAGCTTCGTCTGTTTTTTCAATATAACTAAGAGGGGGTGTAATTTTTATAATTTTTATAATCTGATCTATGGCGCTCTGATATTGACGGATAGATGTTTTCATGAACTCAGTACTTCCACCCAGTGAAAAATGAGAAAGCGCTTTTTGAGATAAGTGATGAGCCTCATCAAAAACAAAAATACAATCTTCAACTTCAGGAAGAACATTGTTACCATTAATAATATCAGCCAAAACTAGGTCATGATTTGCAATAATTACATCAGCATGTGAGGCTTTTTTTCTAGCTTTAAAAAAAGCACAATCATTATAAAATTCACAATTTTTAGAGTTGCAAGTAAATCGATTGCAGGCAATTTTTTGCCATAATTTATTTTCAGGTGGATTCTCAAGGTCATCAATCTCCCCACTCCACCTTGTGGCAGAATAGCTTTCAGTCATTTCACTTAAAACATCTAAGTCATTTTTACTTGGCTTTTCATCCCAAAGAAGAGCATCATCTAAAAGAGAAGGAGAGCTTGAATTGTCTTCTGTCAGGTTAATTAAGTTTCGAATACAAACATATCTTGACCTTCCTTTAGCTAAAGCATATTCAAAATCAACTGAGGAGTATTTCCTTGCCTCAACAATATCTTTATTTAGAATTTGTTCTTGAAGGGCTACATTTGCAGAAGCTATAACTAGCTTCTTTTTTGACTCTTTTGCAATTGGTAAGCAGCTCACTAGGTAAGCCATAGTTTTCCCAGTTCCAGTAGGAGCTTCAACACATATTATTGGGTTTGAATTGGCATACTCACCTGTCAATGTTTTTGAAATCTCAGCAATCATTTTATTTTGAGATGAGCGGTTACTAAAATCTGGTAATTGTTTTTTCGCATCTTCAAAGGAAGAACGTATTTGTTGTTTAAGTTTTGTTGTTAGCATTAAGTGGTTTAGGAGCTTCTATCTAGTGAAAGCTCACATAATAGTTCAAGTGCACAGCGATATTCAGAGTTAGGAATAACTTCCAGAAACTTCAGTGCTTTAGTGGATTCATTTTTTGCTACTTTGCGACTATATTCAAATGCATTAACACTAAGAAGAATATTTACAATATTATCTATGTTCGAAGAGTCAGCATTGATTATGGCATTAGAAAGAGTTACTTTTTCAATCCCTTTGGTATTTTCAAGGGCGTAAATCATTGGAAGTGTAACTTTTCCTTCAGATAAGTCATCGCCAACTTCTTTTCCAATAGCTGAAGGATCTGATTCATAATCAAGGGTGTCATCTATAATTTGAAAGGCATTACCTAAATGCATTCCAAAGCTACCAAGCCCATCAATTATGTTTTTATTGGATTCAGATAAGATTCCAGCTATCTGGCATGCAGCTTTAAAGAGACACGCTGTTTTTCTTTCAATTACTTCAAAATATTCTGACCGAGAAACGTTAGCATTTTTAATATTTAATAATTGAAGCACCTCTCCTTCTGAAATCTGATTGGTTGCTTTAGATAAGATCTTCATTATTTGCATCGAATTGGGTTCAACCATAATTTCAAATGCCCTTGAATACAAAAAGTCACCGACTAGAACGCTTGGGGCATTCCCCCATAATTCGTTTGCAGTTTCATGGCCTCGACGAGTGGATGAGTTATCTACGACATCATCATGCAGAAGAGTTGCAGTATGAATGAGTTCAATTACAACTGCCATTGAGTGATGATAATCACCTTTATAATTCGTTGCTCTGGCACATAATAATAGAAGAAGTGGCCTTATTCGCTTTCCACCTGAGTTGATAATGTACTGGCTCATTTGACTAATGAGGTCCACATTTGAATCCAGTCGATTAACTAGAATTTCATCCGTCATCACTAGGTCGCTCTTCATGAGAGTATGAATTTCACTAAAATTTTGCATAAGGATTTATTTTAACTGACTTGCTAATAAATAAACTTCTTTAGATCTTGGACGAGATGCTTTTGGTTTGATGACAGAAACTTTTTTAAAAATATTTCTAGCATTTTTAACATAAGTATCAAAACCATCACCCTGAAATACCTTGACAATGAAGTTGCCATTTTTTGACAAGGTTTTAGTGGCCATATCTAGAGCTAGTTCAGCTAAATACATTGACTTAGGCTGATCAACAGATAGTTGGCCACTCATGTTTGGTGCCATATCAGACAAAACAGTATCAAACTTGTTGCCATTAGTCATTAATATTAAATCATCATATATGAACTGTTCTGTAAAGTCTCCTTGAAGAAAGCTGACTCCATTTATTTCTTCAATTGGCAAAATATCACTCGCAATTACCTGCCCAGATTTGCCTGTAAACTTTAATGCAACTTGAGACCATCCTCCAGGTGCAGCGCCTAAATCTAACACTTTATCACCATTTTTAATAAGTTGACCCTTTTCAATAATTTCAAGTAGCTTATAGACTGCTCTGCATCGATAGCCTTCTTTTTGTGCTTTTTTTACGTATTCATCACTTAAATGCTCCTGCATCCAGCGACGAGAGCTTCCTTTTTTGGCCACAGTTTCAAAAATAAATAGAATATTAGATGTATTTTATAAGAGAAGGGTATCCAGCAATACTAAATTGATTTTTGATTTAGCTTGGGTATTGTTAGGTTTTTACGGGATAATACGACATCGATTTTTTATGAGTAAATTATTAAATGGCAAACAATTTAAGAAATATAGCAATTATCGCCCACGTTGACCACGGAAAGACTACGTTAGTAGATAAATTACTTTCTCAATCACAAACATTTGATGATCGTTTTAAGGCGACTGACAGGATGATGGATTCTAACGATCTTGAAAAAGAAAGAGGAATCACGATCAGTTCAAAAAATACAGCTATTAAATGGGGAGATTATAGAATTAATATTGTTGATACTCCAGGCCACGCTGACTTTGGTGGTGAGGTTGAAAGGGTGCTTTCTATGGTCGATAGTGTATTGCTATTAGTTGATGCTAGCGATGGCCCGATGCCTCAAACTCGTTTTGTTACAAAGAAAGCTTTTGAGCAGGGCCTTAATCCAATTGTAGTGATTAACAAGATTGATCGCGATAGCTCCAGACCCGACTGGGTAATTGATCAGGTATTTGAGCTATTTGATCAGTTAGGCGCGACTGAAGAGCAATTAGATTTTCCAGTCATATATGCCTCAGCACTCGGCGGCTATGCATCTGAAGACGACACTGTTAGAGAGGGTGATATGACCCCAATGTTTGAATTAATTGTTGAAAAAGCACCCGCTCCTAAGGTGGATATTGATGGCCCATTTCAAATGCAGATAACGTCATTAGACTACTCTTCATTTGTAGGAGCAATTGGAATTGGAAGAATTGAAAGAGGTGTTGCTAAGAAAAATATGCAGAACATCTTAATTTCACCTGATGGAACCGAGCGTAAAGTTAAAATTGTTCAATTATTAGGTTTTAATGGTCTAGAGAGGCATGATGTTAGTTCTGCTAATGCAGGAGATATAGTTGGGGTAGTTGGTATTGAAAATATATCAATTTCAGATACGATCTGTGATGTAACTAAAGTTGAGGCGTTACCTCCTTTAAGTGTTGATGAGCCTACGGTTAGTATGGCATTCAGAGTTAACGATTCTCCATTTGCAGGCCTAGATGGAAAATATATTACATCTAGAAATATTAGAGAAAGGCTTGATAAAGAGCTTATTTATAATGTAGCTTTAAGAGTTGAAAATACTAAAGATTCCTCTGAGTTTGTGGTTTCAGGCAGAGGTGAGTTGCACCTTTCAATTTTGATTGAAACGATGCGAAGAGAGGGCTTTGAATTATCGGTAGGAAGGCCTCAAGTTATTCTTAAAGAAATTGACGGAGTTACCTGTGAGCCTTTTGAAGACTTAACGGTTGATGTGGAATCTGTTCATCAAGGCTCTGTGATGGAGAAATTAGGCGAAAGAAAAGCGGAGCTATCCAATATGACTCCAGATGGAAAAGGACGAGTAAAGCTTGATTTTAAAATTCCAGCTAGAGGTTTAATTGGATTTCGAACTGAGTTTTTAACGGCAACGACTGGAACTGGGCTAATGTACTCAACATTTGACTCTTATAAGCCTCAAAAGGATGGAAAGATTGGTCAAAGGACGAATGGATCTTTAATTTCGATGAATCAAGGCAAATCTGTTGCTTATGCGATATTTAATTTACAGAAAAGTGGTAAGTTTTTTGTGGGCCATGGCGAGGACATCTATGAAGGTATGGTCGTAGGAATTAACACAAGGGATAAAGATCTTGTAATTAATGTTATGAAAGGTAAGCAGTTAACTAATGTAAGGGCATCAGGTACTGATGAGGCAGTTGCATTAACTCCAAAGATTACCTTAGATTTAGAGCAAGCACTGGAATTTATTGATGATGACGAGTTAGTTGAAGTTACTCCTCATAACATCAGGATTCGTAAAAGACTGCTTACTGAAAACTTGAGAAAAAGGTCAAAGAGTTCATAAACTCTTCACTGTTTCTTCATTGTTCACCTATATAATCATCCGATTTGAGCTAAATTAAAAGTAAATTATGGATTCTTTTTTAAATTTTTTAGTTAGGCAAAAAAAGTTCGCCTTAGTTTTTTCTCTTGCCTTTATAGCAATAGGTACGCTAGCAGTTGTTGGAATGCAAAGAGATCAGTTTCCTGCAGTTGATTTTGAAATTCTTAGTGTTACAACGGCTTATCCTGGGGCATCTCCTGAAGACGTTGAAAAAGCAGTTACAAACGTAATTGAAAAAGAATTATCAAGCGTTGGTGGTATTAAAGAAATATCTTCGACCTCTCGTGAAGGTCTCTCATCTATTATTGTTACCTTAGAGGCAGACTTAAAGGATGTTCAGACCGTAAAAAATGATGTTCGAAATGCTGTAAATCAAGTCAAAAGTTTTCCTGAAGAGGTAACAGATCTTCCTCAGGTAGTTGATTTTAATGTTTCTGAATTCCCAATCATTACTATCAACATTGACGGCTCCTTGATAGATTATGACCAATCACGACAAATTACTGACGATTTAGAAACAGCTCTTCTTAAAGTCAAAGGTGTTTCTGCGATTGATAAAAGTGGCTATCTAGATAGTGAAATTCAAATTAAAGTTAACCCAGACAAGCTTGATAAATATAACATGTCAATTAATGAAGTTATCTCTGCAATTTCTTCTAGAAACGCTCGCTTTACGGTTGGAGATAATAACCAACAAGACTTAGAGAAAAATATTGTCATATTGTCTGAATTTGAAAGTGTTGATGACATTAAAAATGTTGTTATTAAATCTAGCTTTGATGGTCCTGTTATAAGGCTTATTGATATTGCTGAAGTATTTAGAGGTGAAGAAGAAGAAAAATCTATAACTCGAGTAAATGGAACTAAAGGCTTTATTCTTGAGATCAAAAAAACTAGTCAAGCGGATATCATTAGAACTGCAAAAAGAGTTAAAGAGCGAGTTTCAGAGCTGCAAGAATATTATCCAGATGAGATTAACATTTTTTTTACTGATGACTCTTCATTGGCAGTTGCTAACCGAATTGATATAATTCTTAAAAATGGCTATATTGGTCTAGCACTAGTTCTTGTCGTTTTAGGTGCATTTCTTTCCATAAAAACTGCTTTTTGGGTTGCTGTCAGTATCCCCGTAACTTTGTTAGGAACTGTCGCCTTTATGGGACTAACAGGCAACACAATTAACTTAATATCTCTTTCTGGTTTCATCATTGTGCTCGGAATTGTGGTGGATGATAGTATTGTTATTGCTGAAAGCATTCACCACTATAAGGCAAAGGGAGGAGATCTCTATAAAAATGTTGTTACAGGCCTAAAGCGGGTTATTCTGCCAGTGATAACGACCATAATATCGACCATGCTTGTGATGTCATCATTCTTTTTAATGTCCGGAACTTTAGGAAAGTTTATTTATGTGCTTCCCGTAGTTGTAATATTTGCTTTAGGGATTTCTTTTTTAGAGATTACCTTTGCGCTTCCAGCTCACCTTGCAACTCAAAAAGTGGAAAAGCAAAAGACTTGGTTTATCCCATTTGAAAACCTCTACAACAGGATGATGCACCATGCTTTAAGATGGCGCTATTTGATTGTTCCACTATTTATTGCTTTACTAATTTATTCGGCAATTTTTGCTGTCAAAAATATTCCATTTAATTTATTTCCTTCAAGAGGTGCAACAGTAATCTTTTCAAACATTGAAACTCCTAATGGAAGCTCTGCTGCCTATACTGAAAATATTGTTATACAGGTCGAGAATATCATTGCTAATGAGATAGGAAGTGACCTTGACTCTTTCACCAGCAAGATTGGAAGTTACTTTACAAATATTGCAAACATTAAAATTACTCTTACACCAACAAGTGACAGGGAAAGAACTGCAGAAGATATGGCAGATAAGCTTGAAGCACTAGTGGCAGATATTGAGGGTGCTGACAAAATTGATATAACTTTAATAGCACCTGGACCTCCAAGAGGCTCTGATATTGAGGTTACGCTCGTTTCTGAAAACGATTCTCAGAGAAACTTAGCTGCCAATAGATTCGAAGAAATTCTCAGCTCCATTGAAGGCGTTGATGATATAGACCGTAATGATGAGATTGGTAAACCTAGAATCGAAACAGTACTTGATTTTGATGAGATGGCTCGTCTAGGTGTTGATTATCAGTCAGTTTATAGACATCTTAGAACAGCATTTTCAGGCTCTTATGTAACTGACATTACTATTGCTGGAAACGAGGAAGATGTTCGAGTATATATAGGAGAAAATGATTACACTGAAAATTTCATTAAGAATACTTCTGTCAAAAATCGTCAAGGCAAGCTAATACCAATGGGTCAATTCTCAACGCTTCGAGAGATTGAGGGAGAGCCTGATTACAATCATTTTGATGGCGATAGGTCCATCAAACTTTCAGCAAGTATTGATGAGCGGGTAACAAATAAAACCAAAACTTTGAAAACCTCTTTAGAGGAATTAAATCTTGCAGTTGATTTTCCTCAAGTATCAATCATTACAGGCGGTGGTGCGCAAGAACAAATTGATTCATTACGAGATTTTCTTTACGCTTTTGTTGTAGCAATTGTTGGTATTTTCCTAATCCTTGCTATACTATTTAACTCATACTCTCAACCCCTTCTTGTTTTAGCAAGCTTTCCATTTGCACTGATTGGGGTAGTTTGGGCATTTCACTTCCATGGTTATTCCCTAAGTTTCTTTGCTCTAACAGGTGCTCTAGGTTTAATGGGAGTTATTGTGAACGACTCTTTGGTTATGGTAAGTCACTTAAACTATATTAAGCATAAAAGTGCCAAACTAGAAGACAAAATTGTTTGGATTGCAAAAGGCTCGAGGGATCGTTTAAGAGCGGTAGTTTTAACTACTCTAACAACAATGGCAGGGGTATTACCACTTGCGTATGGGATTGGCGGCAAAGATGAGTTTTTACAACCAATGGTTCTCGCACTCGGCTATGGACTAATGTTTGGTACACTTCTAACTTTAGTTCTTTTGCCTTGTATGTATCTCATGAACTATGATTTTATTAATATGCTTGGTAGAGTTAAAACAAAGTTTTCTAGAAAGAAGGTAGTTGTCTAATTACTTGTTTTGAAGTGCTAAGCGAATAAGCTGCTCGGTAGAAAGGTTTTGGTCAGAAATTTTTGAAACCATTTTATTGGCTTCCTTCGTTTTAAAGCCTAGAGATTGAAGCGCCTCAACGGCTTGAATGCTATTCGGATTTCCACTCTGTTTAAATTCATGGGTACTTCCACCAGGACTTCCAACTAGTTCAAGCTTACTCAGCCTATCTTGAAGTTCTACAATTAGTTTAAGGGCAGTTTTCTTTCCAATCCCTGGAGTTTTTGATAAAAGGTCTGCGTCCTCATTTGAAATACATTCAATGAGAGCATTTACAGAAAGGTGTGACAAAATTGCAAGAGCAACTTTAGGGCCAACACCATTAACCCTTATTAACTCTCTAAAGATACTTTTTTCATCCTTAGTGATAAATCCAAATAACGTGTGTGCATCTTCTTTAATGCTTAAATGAGTGAATAATAATGTGTCTTCTGAGGTTTTATCAAGCTGATAAAACGTGGACATAGGGCACAGTATTTCATAGCCAACACCACCAACTTCTAGAAGTACTTCGGGTGGATTTTTGCTAATAATTTTACCTTTTAGATGACCAATCATAACCAGGGGTGCTTTTTAAAGTGTTCTGTTTCAAATAAACGTATTTGATCTTCATATTGCAATGTTAAACCAATATCATCAAGCCCATTGATCAGTCTGCGTTTTCTTTCGGGATCAACATTAAATTCAAAAGAATGAGTATCTGTCGTTACACTTTGGTCATAAAGGTTGATGACTATGTTTCCACTATATTCAAACAGACCATCCACAATTTCACTACTTAAAACAACTGGAAGAATGCCATTTTTAAAGCAGTTGTTATAGAAAATATCAGCAAAGCTAGGTGCAATAATTGCTCTAAATCCAAAGTCTTCTAATGCCCATGGAGCATGCTCTCGAGAGGAGCCACAACCAAAGTTCCTTCTGGTAAGTAGAATTTGAGCTTTTGAATATTTAGGATTATTTAATACAAAGTCAGGATTGATTGGTCGTTTTGAATTATCCATCCCAGGCTCACCATGATCTAAATAACGCCATTCATCAAATAAGTTAGGTCCAAATCCACTTTTTTTAATAGACTTTAAGAACTGTTTTGGAATGATTGCGTCTGTATCGATATTTGCTCGATCTAAAGGCGTAGCAATGGAGCTTAAAGAGGTGAATTTTTTCATGACTCTACTCCTGAAAAATGTCCTGCAATTGCACTCGCTGCTGCAATTGCTGGGCTTACAAGATGAGTAAAAGAGCCCTGTCCTTGCCTACCTTCAAAGTTCCTATTTGATGTGCTCGCACACCTCTCTCCAGCTTCTAGTTTATCTGCATTCATTGCAAGGCACATTGAACATCCTGGCTCTCTCCACTCAAAACCTGCATCTTTAAAAATTTTATCAAGTCCTTCATCTTCAGCTTGCTTTTTCACAAGTCCAGAGCCTGGAACTACAAGAGCTAGTTTTATGTTATGAGCAATTTTTTTACCCTTTGCAACAGAAGCAGCTATTCTTAAATCTTCAATTCTTGAGTTAGTGCAAGAGCCAATAAATACTTTATCTATTGCTACCGAACTCATTGAGGTATTGGGCTTTAAATGAATGTACTTTAAAGCATTTCGTATACTTTCAGCTTTAACCTCATCTTTCTCTAATTTTGGATCAGGTGTTGAGCCATTAATATCAACGACCATCTCTGGAGATGTTCCCCAAGTTACTTGAGGCTTAATAAGACTTGCATCGATTAAGATTGATTCATCAAAGTTCGAATCAGCATCACTATGCAGAGTGTTCCAATATTTTACGGCTGAATCCCAATTCTCACCTACCGGTGAAAAAGGCCTACCTTTAACGTAGTTAATAGTTTTATCATCAACTGCTACAATACCAACTTTTGCCCCTGCCTCAATTGACATATTACAAAGCGTCATTCGACCTTCTATGCTCATATCTTGAATTGTTGAGCCACAAAATTCAATTGCAAATCCAGTTCCACCTGCAGTACCAATTTTCCCAATCACATATAATGCGACGTCTTTAGCACTTACATTATTCGCTAATTGGCCTTTAACTTCAATCTTCATATTTTTAGCTTTGCTCTGCCATAAGCAGCCAGTTGCAAGCACATGCTCAACTTCAGAAGTTCCAATTCCAAAAGCCAGCGCTCCAAGAGCGCCATGAGTTGTTGTATGCGAATCTCCACAAACAATACTCATTCCAGGAAGTGTTGCACCCTGTTCGGGCCCAATAACGTGAACAATCCCTTGTCGGATATCATTCATTTGAATTTCATTTATTTCAAATGTTTCACAGTTTTTATCTAGCGTTTCTACCTGAAGCCTCGAGATTGGGTCGGTTATGCTACTAACACCACTTGATCTTTCTGTAGTTGGAACGTTATGATCAGGAACTGCAAGGTTAGATTTGTTACGCCAAATCTTTCTTCCAGCTAAAGTAAGTCCTTCAAATGCTTGTGGAGAAGTGACTTCATGAATAAGCTGACGATCTATATAAATAAGCGACGCTCCATCCTGGTCATGAACCATATGAGCGCTCATTAATTTATCGTAGAGTGTTTGAGACATTATTAGATAGTAATACTTGATAAAATGACTATTTTACATTTCTAAGTTAGCCTCAATTATAGAAATATATAACAACTGATTATATTTCTAGGTAACTCTGAGGTGTTGATTTTAAAGTTTAAAGGTTAAATTTATGTGCGGTATTTGCGGTCAATTTCGATTTGATGGGGAGATTGTTTCTACAAAATCTCTAGATGATATGATGAGTAAACTTGCCAAAAGGGGGCCTGATTCAAAAGGAAAATGGCTTGAAGGGAAGATTGGTTTTGGACATCAGCGCTTAAGTATTATTGACTTGTCGAATTTAGGTTCGCAACCAATGGTAGATGATTTTCTTAAATTAACATTAGTATTTAATGGAACGATATACAACTATAAGGCACTTCGTTCTCAATTAATAAGTAATGGTTATGTCTTTTTTTCAAACTCTGATACAGAAGTAATAATAAAGGCATATCATTTTTGGGGTGAAGATTGCGTTAATCACCTTGACGGAATGTTTGCTTTTGCTATTTGGGACCGATCTTCTCAGCAACTTTTTGTTGCAAGAGATAGAATGGGCATTAAACCTCTTTATTTCAATATTACTTCTAAAGCGTTTACTTTTGCATCAAATTCACAGGCTTTACTTACTCAAAAACTTGATAAAAGTATTAATCCTGTTGCTTTGCATCAACAGTTATCTCTTCATGGTGTTGTGCCAGCGCCAAATACTATTATTAATGGAATTCAGAAATTAAAGCCAGGTACTTTTTTTACATTAAGTCCTAATGGTAAATTACGCGAAAAAACATATTGGCAACCATGCGCAAAAAGGCTAGAGGAAAATATTTCAGATCAGGACTATATTGAAAGAACGCATGAGTTATTAACTTCTGCAGTTATGAAAAGAATGTCTGCATCTGACGTGCCAATAGGAGTTTTACTTTCTGGCGGATTAGACTCATCACTTATTGTTGCTCTTTTAAAGGAAGCGGGTCATGAAGATATTCGCACTTTTTCAATAGGATTTGAAGACATCGACGACGAAGTTGGGAGTGAATTTGAGTATTCAGATCAAATTGTCTCAAAATTTAAAACACAACATAAAAAGTATCAAGTGAGTAATAAAGAAGTACTTCCACGATTATCAGAGGCAGTTATGAATATGTCAGAGCCAATGGTTGGTCAAGACGCTGTGGCTTTTTATTTGCTCTCTGAGCAAGTTTCAAAGCATACTAAAGTTGTCTTATCTGGACAAGGGGCTGATGAAGCTTTCGCTGGGTATTTTTGGTATCCAAGAATGGCGAATGAACAAGGTAATGAAGTAGAACGCTTCTCAAAGCATTATGTTGATAGGCCGCATGATGAGTATTTACAAACAGTATCATCAATATATCAAGGTGATAATCATACTCATAATTGGCTAAATAAAGAGTTTTTAAAGCCAGGCGCAGACTCTTTTATTGATAAAGTATTCCGCACTGATATGACAAGGTTAATTGTTGATGATCCTGTGAAACGGGTCGACAATATGACTATGGCATGGGGCCTTGAGGCTAGAGTGCCATTTATGGATACTGAATTAGTTGAATGGGCCCTAAGTATGCCACCTTCATTAAAAATGAGGGATGAGGGAAAGTACCCTCTTAAACAGATTTCAAGAGGACTCCTGCCAGATTCTGTAATAGATCGAAAAAAAGGTTATTTTCCAATGCCAGCTCTAAAGTACATTCAGGGTGATTTTTTGGAATTTATGTCTGATATACTTTTATCGAGTGCATGTCGTAATAGAGGTATATTTAATCAGCAATATATTGATAAAGTGATTAATTCTCCTAAAGATTATATGACAGCTTTGAATGGATCAAGACTATGGCACTTAGCTTTGCTTGAGTATTGGCTTCAACTTAATGTAAATAACTAGACCATGGAAAAAATTGTAATTTATACAGATGGTGGGTGCCGAGGTAATCCTGGGATTGGTGGATGGGGAGCATGGTTGAGGTACAAAGATCATGACAAGAAATTAAAAGGTTCTGAGTTAAATACTACAAACAATAAGATGGAGCTAACAGCATCAATTAAAGCACTACAAGCTCTCAAATCAAGTGATATTACTGTTGATTTATACACAGATTCCAAGTATGTTATTCAAGGTATAAATGATTGGATTGAAGGCTGGAAAGCAAAAGGCTGGAAGACCGCTAATAAAAAGCCAGTTAAAAATGTAGAGCTTTGGAAACAATTAGATGACCTTAATCAAGAGTTTTCAGTTAATTGGCACTGGGTTAAAGGACATAGTGACGACCCAGGTAATGATATGGCAGATCTTTTGGCAAATCAAGCCATGGATGAAATTAGTTAGTTTTTAGTAACTCAGGGTGCTCGAGATAATCTAATTCATTTTGACTAAAATTTGATAAAAGCCTTGCTTCAATATTAAATGGCCCACGCAAATTAGACCCAATGTGCTTTTTTATTAACAAGTCAAATGTATTAATTGGGTCAAGATCTCTTTTATGACATAAGTATTGATACCAATAGTTCCCAATCTTTACATGGCCGATTTCATCTTTAAAAATAATATCTAAAATTTCAACCATCTTATGAAGCTTTGCATCTTTAAATTTTTTTCTAATTCTTGGAGTTACATCTAAACCTCTAGCCTCTAGAACTCTTGGAACCAAAGCCATTCTTGATAAAACGTCATAATCTGTATCAACTGTCATTTGCCACAAACCATTATGGGCATCAAAATCACCATAACTATGGCCAACGGACTCAAGGTAATCTTTGATAAGTGAGAAGTGGGTTGTCTCTTCATTGGCTACCCGAATCCAGTCTGCATAATACTGATGGGGCATTTCCTGAAATCTATAGATTGCGTCTAGTGCTAAGTTAATGGAATTAAATTCGATATGACAAATTGCATGAATATTTTTTATCATGCCTGAATCAGATCGATCTCTTTTTGGAGCTCCTTTGAAATCAACTAAATTAGGCTTTAAAGGCCTTCCTGGAGAGGGTATTTTAATTACATTAACTTTAGATTTTTTGATATCAAATGGTATTTGATGTTTCTTTAAATCACCAATTAGTAGAATTTTTTTTTCAACACTATTGCATATGAGGGCTTCATATGCGAGCTTAAAGAGTGACATAAGATCCTGAGGTTATATCTCCTAAGTGCCACTTATCAATTTTTGTTCTAATTAGCCTGAGGGTTGGGAATCCTACGCTTGCTGTCATTCTTCTTATTTGACGATTTTTCCCCTCACTTATTGAAATTTCAATCCACGAAGTTGGAATATTTTTCCTTACTCTTATTGGAGGTGTTCTTGCCCAAAGCCAGTTAGGCTCTTCAATTATTTTGACAATTGCAGGCTTAGTATTTCCATCCTTAAGTTTAATGCCTTTCTCTAGAGCAGAAGCTGCAATAGCGCTTAGCTCTCCTTCTACTTGAACAACATAGGTTTTGGTTTTATTGTATTTTGGGTTGGATATTAAGTTTTGTAACTTACCATTATCTGTAAGAATCACCAATCCTTCTGAGTCTTTATCAAGCCTACCGGCTGGATAGACATTCGGAATGTCAACGTAGTTTGATAAAGTATTATTATCTCCACTGAACTGGCAAATAACTCCAAATGGTTTATTCAAAGCAATAAGTTTAGCCATAAATATATTTTGCTCTTGCAACAAACGAATCTAATTGAGAATTGGCTATATTTTTAAAAACAGGTGACAAAGCTATATCAATTAGCATTGATTTAAATTTAAATTGAAGATCCAAATGAATTTTTGCGGCATTTTCACCCAGTGGCTCAAAGCGCCATTCACCTGAAAGCTCATCAAATGGCCCATCAACTAGCTCCATTGCAATTGATTGAAAGGGTGTCAAAGTATTCAGTGTTGAAAACGTTTGTTTAATGCCACCTTTATTAATCTCGACTGACGCAGTGATTTGGTTGTCAGTTTGATTTAAAATAGAGGAGGAATCACACCAGTTTAAAAATTGAGAATAGTCATCAATATTGTTAACTAGCTCAAACATTTGTTGGGGTGTATATGGAACAATTGCGCTTTTTGAAATACGATGCATGGCAAAAAATAAAAAAGATAATTCAAATACTATTGCTTTAAATAAAAAAGCAAGGCATGACTATTTTATCGAACAAAGCCTTGAAGCAGGTTTAAGTTTACTTGGCTGGGAAGTTAAAAGCCTTAGAGATAGCAAAGTTCAAATTACTGAAAGCTATGTGATTTACAAAAATAATGAGCTGTTCCTTTTTGGTGCTCATATATCTCCACTAAATTCAGCCTCCAGCCATGTTGAGTGTGATCCAACAAGAACTCGAAAATTACTATTAAACAGACTTGAAATTAATAGACTTCGAGAAAAAATTACTCAAAAAGGAGCTACAGTCGTTCCATTAAAACTCTATTGGGCAAGAGGTAGGGTTAAGTTAGAAATTGGCGTTGCTAAAGGAAAAAAAGGTCATGATAAACGTCAAGATATTAAAGAAAGAGACTGGAAAATGGATAAAGCAAGAGCCCTAAAAGAAGGGAATCGCTAGAATAAAATATTTTTTTTACATTATTTTTCAAATAACTTTATTTTGATAGTACAATAACTTCTAGATACAGCGTTGGAGGCAGATGGTTTCTTGTGATTCTTTCCTCCTGAAATAGGTTTAAAGTTACCTCTTTCGCTTTGTCTTTTTTTATAACAAACTTTTATTGGAGAGAATTAAAATGAATAAATCAGAATTAATTGATGCAATCGCATCAGGCGCTAACTTATCTAAAGCTGATGCTGCAAGAGCGCTAAACGCAACAACAGGCGCTATTACTTCAGCAATGGCAAGTGGTGATGGTGTCCAACTTACTGGCTTTGGTAGTTTCGTAGTTAGAGCTCGTGCTGCTCGCAGTGGCCGTAATCCACAAACAGGTGCTACGATTCAAATTAAAGCTTCAAATGTCGCTGCATTTAAAGCTGGCAAGGCATTGAAAGACGCATGTAACTAGTATTTATTAATTAGTTATTAAAAAAAGGCGCTCTTGGGCGCCTTTTTTTTATTTGAAAAAAAATTATTTGGTTGATATACTATTTTAAAGGTTTTTAATTAATACCCTGAAATGACTAAATTCACTCCCTTTTGGTGGGACGGCCAGCCACAATTTGAAAATATTGAAGCACTTCCATTAAAGGCAGATATTGTCATTATTGGCGCTGGTTATACAGGATTAAGCGCAGCTTTAACGTTATCTAAATCTGGTAAAAATGTCATTGTTTTAGATTCAGAGATGATTGGATTTGGAGCAAGCACTAGGAATGGTGGAATGCTAGGTTCTGGTCATAAGGTTTCAACAGACCAGGCAAAGAAAAAATATGGCGAAGTTATTGCAGCAGAAATTCATAAAGAAGCTAATGCTTCGCTAGCTTTTACATCTAACTTGATTGAAGAAAATAATATTGATTGTGAGTTTAATGTTTGTGGAAGATTAAGAACTTCATGGCTTCCTAAAGATCAAGCCAGTATGTCAGATAACTTACAAAAATTAAAAGCTATCGATGACTTTAACTCTAAAATGATTGGTCCTGATATGCTGTCTAAATCAATAAAAACAGAGTTATATTTTGGAGGACAGTTTTATCAAGATCATGGCTCAGTCCACCCGCGTAAATTTCATTATGGCTTATTAAAGCTTGCATTAGAAGCAGGGGCAAAGGTTTTTGGTAACAAGCCTGTAGTTAAAGTTAATAAATTAAAACAAAATGGATTTGATGTTTTAACTTCAAATTCAAAAATTCACTGTAAGCAAGTTCTTATGGCTACTAATGGATATACAAGGCCAAGTCTTTCTAAGTATTTAGCAAGGCGGGTATTACCTGTACCAAGTTTTGTAATAACAACAGTGGATATTGGTAAAGATAAAGTTCAGACTCTTTTACCTGGCGGCCATTGTATGGTTGAAACCCGTAAGCGCTATTGTTACTATAGGCCAACTCCTTGCGGTACAAGAATAATGCTAGGAACGCGTGCAGCTATGCATTCGATTTCTGCTGAAGAGGCATTACCAACTCTGCGTAAAATGCTTATAGAAATTTTTCCTTCTTTAGAAGATGTTGAAATTAGTCATTGTTGGACTGGATTTACAGGCTTTACTTTCAGTCAATTACCAAACCTTAGTGTTAATAAAGGGGTTTATTCTGCGCTAGGTTACTGTGGAAATGGAGTTGCAATGGCGCCATATTTGGGACATATGGCTGCATTGAAAATGTTAAATCCTGATCAAAAAGTAACTGTTTTTGAAGATACACCTCTGCAAACTAGACCTTACTATTATGGAAAGCCGTGGTTTCTTCCAATTGCGAGCGCTTATTTTAGGGCTTTTGATTTATTAGATTACTATCGTCGAACAAAATTAATTATGAAAAGTTAACCTAATAAAGAAGTTTTTTTAATAGATAAGCATATCTTCTTTTTTTATCTCTGAGCATAAGAAATACACAACTGCATGGTAAAATACCGGCTTTTTAATTAACTGGGGATTGTTCATGGAACAAACTTTATCAATAATTAAGCCAGATGCTGTGGCTAAAAACGTAATTGGTCAAATTTACTCTCGTTTTGAAGATGCTGGTTTTAAAATTGTTGCATCAAAAATGATTCACTTAGATGAAGCAATGGCAGGTGGATTTTATGCTGTTCATCAAGATAGACCTTTTTATAAAGATCTTGTAGGCTTTATGACATCTGGGCCAGTTATGGTTCAAGTTCTTGAAGGCGAAAATGCAGTTGCAAAGCATCGTGAAATTATGGGTGCGACTAATCCAAAAGAAGCAGATGCCGGGACTATTAGGGCAGATTTTGCAGAGTCATTAGACGAAAATGCTGTTCACGGTTCAGACTCTCAAGAAAACGCCGCAATAGAAATTGCATATTTTTTTGGCGATGATAGCGTTTGTCCAAGAACTAGATAAATAACTTAAAAAGAGACTTAGTAATGTTAGAAAAACAAAACTTGTTAGGGCTTACTCAAGTTAAGCTTAAGAAGTTTTTTTCTGATTTAAACGAAAAACCATTTCGTACAAAACAAATTATGCAGTGGATCTTCCACCAAGGTGCTTCAGACTTTGGTGATATGCATAACTTCTCAAAAGACTTAAGACAAAAACTTCAGGCAATTGCTTCTATTGAATTGCCTGAAGTAACCTCTATCGATAATTCAAAAGATGGAGTTATTAAGTGGGTAATCAAGTTGAGTGAAGAAAATCATATTGAAACAGTTTATATACCTCAAAAAGATAGAGGAACGCTTTGTATATCTTCTCAAGTTGGCTGTTCATTGGCTTGTACTTTTTGCGCGACAGGCTATCAAGGATTTAATCGTAACCTTGAAAACCATGAAATTATTGCACAGGTATTAATTGCTCAAAACCATTTAAAGGACAAAGGTAGGCGAATTTCTAATGTAGTTTTTATGGGAATGGGCGAACCATTACTTAATGAATCCGCTGTTTATGATGCATGTGATATCCTTTTGGATGATTGGGCATTTGGACTTTCTAGGAGGCGGGTTACTGTTTCTTCATCAGGGATTGTTCCGGCACTAATGAGAATGTCAGACACAGTTCCAGTAAGTTTGGCCATCTCCTTGCATGCCCCTAATGATGAATTAAGAGATGTACTTGTCCCAATTAATAAAAAATATCCTATTAAAGAGCTTATGAAAGCTTGTCATTACTACTTGAATGCAGGAACTCAAGAGCGACATGTAATGTTCGAGTACGTTATGCTTAAGGGTGTAAATGATTCTATTGAGCAAGCTCAGGAGCTCTCAAAATTATTAAATTTTTGGTTTCAGGGTGAGTCAGCTAAGGTCAACCTAATACCTTTCAACCCTTTCCCTGAAACGAAATATACAACTTCAAATGACATTGCTATTGATAAGTTTCAAGATATTTTGTATCGATCAGGAATTCGAACTACTACGAGAAGAACGCGAGGTGATGATGTTGACGCGGCATGTGGCCAACTAGCTGGAAAAGTTGTAGATAAGAGTAGAAGAAGTGCTGGACGGGATTAATTATTATCCTAAAAAGAAAAAACCTTTAAAGAGGAGGCTGCTTTGGCTTTCTTTGTTTTTTTTAATTTTTGGCGCTATATGGTATTATTTTCAGGGGGAAGATAAAACTGAAAGTAAATCAAATTCAATCATAATTAGTCAGCCAAGTCTTGATGATGTGAGTGAGAATATAGTTGTTGAAAGTAGTAATAATTTAAATTCTCCAAAAGAAATTAAGGAAGTAACTGAAAATCTTGATGAAGTAATAAGCACTTATGAAGCAAGTACACAAAATTAAAAGAAGAGTTTCTAAGAAAATTTTTGTTGGCAATGTTGCCATTGGCGGAGATGCTCCAATTACTGTTCAGAGTATGACTAATACTGATACATGTGATGTCGACTCAACAGTTTCACAAATCTTATCTCTTGAAAAAGCTGGAGCTGATCTTGTTAGAGTTTCAATTCCGACGATGGACGCAGCTGAAGCGTTTAAAAAAATAAAGACACGTGTTAATATCCCTCTAATCACTGATATTCATTTTGATTATAAAATTGCTTTAAAAGTTGCAGGATATGGTGCGGACTGTTTACGAATTAATCCTGGGAATATTGGTAAAGAGGACCGAATAAGGGAGGTTGTTTCCGCTGCGAAAGATAATGGGATTCCTATTCGTATTGGTGTTAATGCTGGATCCCTTGAAAAAGATTTACAAAAAAAATACACTGAGCCGACTCCAGAGGCGATGGTTGAGTCTGCATTTAGACATATTGATATTTTAGATAGACTAAACTTTGATAACTTTAAAGTTTCACTTAAAGCTTCTGAGGTTTTTATGACTGTATTTGCTTATCGTCAATTAGCTTCTCAAATTGATAATCCACTGCACCTAGGTATTACAGAAGCTGGATCTTTTCGCTCTGGAACTGTTAAATCTTCAATTGGAATGGGTTTACTTTTAAGCGAAGGTATTGGTGATACTATTAGAGTCTCTCTTGCATCAGATCCTGTGGATGAGATAAAAGTTGGTTTTGATATTTTAAAGTCACTTCATTTAAGAAAGAAGGGCGTTAATTTGATTGCATGCCCATCATGCTCAAGACAAAAATTTGATGTAATCTCGGTTGTTAATGAACTTGAAGCTCGATTAGAAGATATCACTGAGCCAATTGATGTTGCTGTAATTGGTTGTGTTGTTAATGGGCCAGGTGAGGCGAAGGAGGTCAGTGTTGGCCTTACTGGTGGCTCTCCGAATCTACTATATATAGACGGAAAAACTCACAGCAAGGTTGAGAATGAGTCACTAGTTGACACTTTAGAAGCCAGCATTAGAAGGCGCATACCTATTTCAAACGTTTAACTCTTTGTAGTGCTTTATACCTATAAATTGAAATAATTGAAAAATACCCTAGTATTGATGCCACAATTGAGGTGATTATGCCTCCAACCCATAGAGCTAGTGTCGCCGACCAAAAGTTATCCATCAAATAGCCAAATGAAAATTCAAATCCAGGATCGATTTCAACTCCAATAATGGAGGCGCCTAATTTATAAGTAAAGTAGAAAATTGGCACAATAGTAATTGGGTTATTTACCCAAACAACTAGTAATGAAAGTAGAATATTCGCAGAAAAAGCAACCGCAAGGATTCCAGCAAGTAGCATATGAATTGGTACTGGAAGAAAAGCACAAAAAAGACCAACAGCAAATCCTTTAGCGATAGATCTCTTATTCCATTTCCATAGCTCTGGATCGGTTAGGTGTTTATTAAGCCATCCTAAATTAACATTTTCACGTTTTGGACTATATTTTTTGAGCGTTGCTTTCATTAATTTTTTGCCACATTAATAATGTTTTCTTCATGCAATCCATAAAGCAAATAAAGCTCGTCTTGAGATCCATGTTCGGTTACTAAGTCAGGTACACCAAGGATATGGAGCCGCGTTTTAATGTTTTTCGATTGAAGTAATTCATTAATAGAACTTCCAGCACCCCCGCTTGCAGTATTGTCTTCAATTGAGATTAATTTTTTATAACTGTTGGCAGTATCGATAATTAAATTTTCATCTAGCGGCTTAACAAACCGCATATCAATAACTGTTGCATTGATCTTTTCAGATGCTCTAAGGGCCGGTTCAAGCATATTACCAAATGCAAAAATAGCAATATCTTTACCAGTCCTGACGACTTTTCCTTTTCCAATTTCTAGTGATTGATCTGTTACAAACTTTTCAATAGCTGATTTTCCTCTTGGAAACCTTACACATACTGGCCCATCAAACTCAAGAGAAAAATTAAGGGCCTTGTACATTTCAATTGAGGAGCTTGGCGCCATAATAACAATATTTGGAATACATCTCAAAAAACTTAAGTCAAAAATACCAGCATGTGTTGCACCATCGGCTCCAACAAGACCTGCCCGATCAATAGCAAAAATAACATTTAAATTTTGTAACGCGATATCATGAATAAATTGGTCATAACCACGCTGTAAGAATGTTGAATAGATTGCCACAACTGGCTTTAATCCTTTAGTTGCCATTCCTCCAGCAAGCGTGACAGCATGTTGCTCTGCAATCGCGACATCTATGAAGCGTTCAGGAAAGTTTTTTTCAAAATTAACCATGCCTGACCCTTCCGACATTGCTGGAGTTATTCCAATTACTCTTTCATCATTCTGGGCGCTATTACACAACCATTCTCCAAAAACTTTGCTGTAGCTTGGAAAGTTGTTAGAAGAACTTGATGGCGGAGAAATTCCATGAAACTTTAATGGATTTTGCTCTGCAGCTTCTAGCCCATGACCTTTTTTAGTAATGATATGGAGAATTCGAGGATTTTCGATATTTTTTAAATTTTGTAAAGCTTTAATTAATGCGGGAATATCATGACCATCAATTGGCCCAAAATACTCTATCCCAAGCTCTTCAAATAACGTTCCTGGAAGAAACATTCCTTTTAGATGCTCCTCTGAGCGTTTAGCAAATTTTTGGACACGTGGTAATCTTTCTAAGAACTCAAGAGACTTTGACTTCATAGTTGAGTATATTTTTCCAGAAATAAGCCTAGTAAGGTATTTACTCAAAGCCCCAACATTCTGAGAAATCGACATGTCATTGTCATTAAGAATGATAAGCAGATTAACATTAGTATCACCTGCATGATTCATGGCCTCAAATGACATGCCCCCACTTAATGCTCCGTCTCCAATAACTGCTATTGAAGTGTCAGATTTTTGTTGTAATTTGTTAGCAATTGCAATACCAAGGGCCGCACTTATTGAGGTCGATGAATGACCAGCTCCAAAAGCATCATGTTCACTTTCACTTCTTTTCGTAAAGCCAGATAAGCCATCTTTTTGACGCAGAGTTGACATTAAATCTCTTCTTCCAGTTAGGATCTTGTGAGTATATGCTTGATGACCAACATCCCAAACAAAGGTATCGTTAGGAGTGTCAAACACATAATGCATTGCAAGGGTTAATTCAATAGTTCCAAGATTTGAGCTTAGATGCCCGCCAGTTTGTTCAATACTCTCTATTAAGAATAATTTAATCTCCAAAGCAAGATCATTTAATTCTTCAATACTTAGTTTTTTTATGTCACTTGGCTTAAGAATATTATTTAGCATTATTGAGTTAAACTGAATTATCGATGCTCATCGAGCAAAAGAAAAATATTATACACTTTTCAGTATTAACAATAGTGGAGCCCTAATGTAGTTTTTATCTTTATTTAAAAGGTTAAATAGTAAAAAAAGAATACAACTGACTAGTAAAATTAACGCACTACTTTTTCATTTGTGAATTATGCTCACTATTTGCGCTTTATATAAGTTTACTCGTCTAGATGATTTTGAAGAAATTCAAGGTCCTCTTAAAATTTTTTTAGACTCGCTCAATATTAGAGGTACTTTATTATTAGCTAAAGAGGGGGTCAATGGAACGATTGCTGGTGATAATGATAGCATTATGAAATCTCTTGATTATCTTAAAAAAGATGAGAGACTAGTTGGCTTGGAGTATAAATTTTCTTATAGCGAGAAGCCTCCATTTAAAAGACTTAAGGTTAAGTTAAAAAAAGAGATAGTGACGTTAGGGATATCAGATATAGATCCTATATTTTCTTCTGGTACTTATGTTAAGCCAGCGGATTGGAATGAGCTTATTAATGATCCTGACGTTGTTTTAATTGATACTCGAAATAATTATGAATTTGAAATAGGCAGTTTTAAGGGTTCTATTAATCCAAATACTGAGACTTTTCGAGAGTTCCCAGCCTATACGAAAAATAATTTAGAAAAATATCGAGACAAAAAAATTGCCATGTTTTGTACTGGTGGTATACGCTGTGAAAAATCTACCGCATATTTAAAATCTAAAGGCTTTGAAAATGTTTTTCATCTTCAAGGTGGAATTTTAAAATATCTTGAAGAAGTTAAAGAAGATGAAAGTTTATGGGAAGGCGAGTGCTTTGTTTTTGATGATAGAGTTGCTGTGAAACATAATCTTGAGCTTGGAAAATATGACCAGTGCCATGCCTGTAGATTTCCGATTACTGATGAAGATAAAGAGCATCCTCATTATGAAAAAGGAGCATCCTGTCCAAGGTGTTATGGAAAAAAAAACTCGTCACAAGTTAGTCGTTACCGTGAAAGAGAAAAACAGGTGCAGCTTGCAAAGAGTCGCGGAGAATCACACATAGGTGATGATGCTAACAAAGTAATTGCAAAATACAATAAATACAATTAAATTAATGCTGATATTAGCATTACATCGATTTTTTATAGTTCTATATAATTACCACTTCTAATTAGGATTGACAAATGTTTGAGCGCAAAGACATTGCTAAATTAAAAAAAGATATAGTTCTTGATATAGAGTTATTTAATTCAAATCTAAAACTGCACACTCGATGGGGCACTTTTAGTCCTCGAGCCCTTGATGATGGTACTAAGCTTTTGATGAAGTACTTTAGTGCTGATATTGATGATGTTTGTTTAGATTTAGGGTGTGGTTATGGCCCTATTGGCCTAGCGCTAGCAAAACACTGTACTAGGGGAGAAGTTCACATGGTTGATAAAGACTTTGTTGCAGTGGATCTTGCAAACTACAATGCAAAACTTAATAACATTGTTAATGCAAAAGCGTACCTTTCAGATGCTTTTTTGCAAGTCCCTAGTGATATCAAATTTAATCAAATCGTTTCAAATATCCCAGCTAAAGTTGGACGTGAGCAACTCTCAATAATTCTTTATGATGCTCTGGACGCTCTCAAACCTGGCGGCGTGATTACTGTCGTTACAATCAATGGACTTAAAGACTTTATAAAAAATAACTTTAAATCGGTTTTTGGCAATTATAAAAAAATTAAACAAGGGCAAAAGTATGTAATCTCACAGGCAATTAAGCAATAATTGTTTTTACAAATCTTTGTAGATTTGTAAATACTATACTAAAATAATAAAAAAAACTTTTGGAGTATTAAATTGGACGTATTAGAAAAAATTCAAAAACAAGTTGATAGTGCTGCGATAGTTATCTACATGAAAGGAACGCCTCAGTTTCCTCAGTGTGGTTTCTCAGCTCGTGCATCTCAAACATTAGCTTCAACGGGCGTTGAGTTTGCGTTTGTTAACATCTTTGAAGACCAAGAGGTTTTTCAAAGCCTACCTGACTTTGCTGACTGGCCAACATTTCCCCAAATATATTTCAATTCTGAATTAGTTGGTGGTGGTGATATTATTCTTGAAATGGCAGAGCAAGATACATTGAAAGAGGCTATGGAAGAGGCTGTAGAAAAGTATAACGGCTAAAAAAATAATTAGCTATAAGGTTCTTAACCTGTAACCATTTTCTTTAAGCCAATGCTTAGCTTCTTTATAGTTAGGCATAATTTCTTCAACTGCACTCCAAAAATTTGCTGAATGGTTTTTATGAGTGGTGTGTACTAATTCATGAATAATGACATAGTCAATTACTTTTAATGGTGCCATAATGAGAAGAAAATTTAGGTTGATATTGTTTCTGGAAGAGCAAGATCCCCAGAGCGTTCTCTGCTCTTTAATCCTCACTTGATTGACCTGTAAATTATGTTTTTCGGCAAAATAAAATAGTCGTGGAACTGCAACTTCTTTAAACTTATTTTTGTACCAAGTTTTTAAAGATTTATTGGTTTTTTCCTTATTTTGAAGATCAGCTACAAATTCCTTGCCATTAAAAGAAATCTTTTTAGCGTAATTATCATTTTTTACTGGAAAAAGTGCCCCAAGATATAGAAGCATATTCTTATCTTTTCCTGCTTCTTCAACGCGGGCCATTATTGCTGACTGATTTCTTGTAATCCAACTCTCTTTTTCATTAATAAAATTTTGAATTTTTTGATCCGATATTCGATTTGGTGCGCGCACAATTAATTCAGCACTTTCATTAATTGAAATGCTTAATGTTTTTCTGTTGCTTCTAATAATTTTGTCAGGCAGCATAGAGGCAATGAGTATTCATATCTATCAATCAACCCACTTTCTGGCATTTTCAAACATCCTCATCCAGGGCGACCTTTCTTGCCATCCATCAGGATGCCATGAGTTTTGAATCGCTCTAAAAACTCTTTCAGGATGTGGCATCATAATTGTTATTCTTCCTGAGTCATCACACATACTTGCAATACCATCTTCAGATCCATTTGGGTTGTGTGGGTAGGTTTGGGTTTTATTGCCTGAGTAATCAACGTAATGCATAGAAATATTACTCTTACTTTGCTTAGAGGTAAATTTTACCCTTCCTTCTCCATGGGCAATTGCTATTGGCATAATAGAGCCTTCCATTCCATTAAAAAGTATGGAGTTAGTTGGTTCAATTTTAACGCTTGTAAAGCGCGCTTCAAATTGCTCTGAAGTGTTTTTTTCAAATAAAGGCCAACTCTGTGAGCCAGGAATAATTTCTTTTAAATTGGAAACCATTTGGCAGCCGTTACAAACTCCAAGAGTAAAGCTATCAGTTCTGGAAAAATATTCTGAAAACTCATCTTTTGCCCTACTATTTAGAAGAATAGAGTTTGCCCAGCCCCTTCCTGCACCTAAAACATCGCCATAGGAAAAGCCACCACATGCCGCTAAACCTTGGAATTTTTTTAATGCAATCTTTCCAGAAAGGATTTCACTCATATGGACATCATAAGCATCAAAGCCAGCCTGTGTAAAAGCAGCAGCCATTTCAACATGACCATTGATGCCTTGCTCTCTTAAAATAGCAATTTTTGGCTTTACTTTAGTATTTAAATATGGCGCACTTATCGATTCATTTATATCAAAAGTCGTCTTAACTTTTAAGCCATCAGAAATTTTTAGTAACTCCTTATTTTCTGACTCTGAGCATATTGGATTATCTCGAAGCTTAGAAATTTCAAAAGAGGTTGATGACCATTCTTTATGAAGATTCTTTCTCAGTTCGCGAAATACTAACCTCTTTTCTTGATAGATTAAAATTTCATCAGTATTATTTACCTTAGCAATAGGCCTAGTGAAATTTTTAAGGCCAATGTCTTCAAGGTCTTTGAGAACTATAGATTTATTTATAATTGGGATTTGAATAATACAGCCCAACTCTTCATTAAAGAGTTCATTTATAGTATTGGTGCCAATGATCTCCATACCACAATGAGATGCAAATGCCATTTCAAATAAAGTTGTAATAACGCCTCCATCAGAGCGATCATGATAAGCGCTAATTAACTTTTCTTTATTAAACTTATTTATTAATGAAAAGAATTTGGCAAATAAAATTGGATCATCAAGATCTGGAGAGGTTTTTCCAACCTGGTTGTAAACTTGTGCTAAACAAGATCCACCCATTCTATTTCTTCCTAGTCCTAGGTCAATTAAAAAAAGCTCTGAATCAATTTTGGTATCAAGTAAGGGTGTGATTTGTAGTCTTGCATCAGGTATTTTTGAGAATGCACTAATTATTAAGGATAGGGGAGCTGTAACTGATTTTTCATCTCCATTTTCATTCCATGTGCTTTTCATAGACATTGAATCTTTGCCAACGGGTATTGTTAGTCCTAATTTGGGACAAAGCTCAATGCCAATTGCTTTAACAGCTTCATAAAGCTTTGCATCTTCACCTGGAAATCCACTTGCACACATCCAGTTAGCCGAGAGATTGATGTGACTTATGTCTTCAATATAGGCGCTGAGTAGGTTAGTCAATGCTTCTCCAATACTCATTCTTGCCGCTGCCGCTGCATTAATAAGGGACAAAGGCGTTTTTTCACCAATTGACATGGCTTCGCCTTGGTATCCAGAATAGTCTGCTAATGAAATAGCACAATCTGCTACAGGCACTTGCCATGGTCCAATCATTTGATCTCTGGCAATGAGTCCAGTAACTGAGCGATCAGCAATAGTTATTAGGAAATTTTTGCTTGCAACTGTAGGAAGTTTTAAAAGGCGACTAATAGCTTCATTAAGCTTTATTGTACTGTTATTAAATTCCTTCTCATTATTTGGAAGTGATGACACATTTTTGAAAGTTTTTGGTGTTGATCCAAAGAGTAAAGACATTTCAAGGTCAATTGGATTATTCTTAAAGTGAGAGTCTTCAAGAGTTAAATGTTGATTATCGGTTGCATTTCCTAAGACAGCAAAAGGCGCCCTTTCTTTGATACATATTTGACGAAATAAATCAACGCTCTCTTCCTTAATCGCAAGAACATATCTTTCTTGAGACTCATTGCACCATATCTCAAGTGGAGACATTTTTGTTTCGTCATTTGGTATTGATCTTAGTTGAAGATTAGCACCTTTTTGAGAGTCATTGACTAGTTCAGGGATGCCATTTGAAAGCCCGCCCGCACCAATGTCATGGATTGAAACAATTGGATTTTTGTTACCTAAGTGAATGCAAGAATTAATAACTTCTTGGGCGCGTCTTTGCATCTCTGGGTTTGCTCTTTGAACTGAAGCAAAGTCAAGCTCTTGGCTCTGATCTCCACTACCCACACTTGATGCAGCGCCACCACCTAAGCCAATTAACATAGCAGGACCACCAAGAACTATGAGAACATCTCCATCAGAAATTGAGCCTTTTTCGACATGGTCTTCTCTTATATTTCCAAGGCCACCAGCGAGCATAATTGGTTTGTGATAGCCTCTAATTTCATTATTTTCAGTTTTTTGCTCATATGTCCTAAAATATCCACAAGTATTTGGCCTGCCAAATTCATTATTAAATGAAGCAGCACCAAGAGGCCCATCAATCATAATTTCAAGAGCAGATGCAATTTGACTTGGCTTGCCGTAATCTTTTTCCCAGGGGTTGATTGAATTTGGTATTTTTAAGTTTGAAACTGAAAATCCACTAAGACCTACTTTTGGTTTTGACCCTCTTCCTGTTGCACCTTCATCCCTAATTTCTCCTCCCGATCCGGTTGCAGCTCCGGGCTCCGGAGCAATTGCCGTAGGGTGGTTGTGAGTTTCTACTTTAATTAATATCGCTTTTTCTGCACTTGATGTTGTATAAAGACCTTCATGGTTGGGCTCAAAAAAACTTGATTTATAGCCACTCATAACAGCTGAATTATCACTATAGACTGATAGAAGACCTTTTGGACTTTTATGATAAGTATTCTTAATCATGTCAAATAGTGAGATTGCTTGTTTTTCTGAATCGATGGTCCAGTCTGCATTAAAAATTTTATGTCTACAATGCTCTGAATTAGCTTGAGCAAACATCATTAGCTCAATGTCTCTGGGATTTCTTTCTAGCTTATAAAAGTTATCAAACAAATAATTCATTTCACCATCGCTAAGGGCAAGACCTAATTCAACATTTGCACTAATGATTGCAGATTTTCCATCTTTAAGGATGTCTATACTTTTGTATGAATTTGGCTTTAATTTGTCAAATAATAAGCTTGAATCATCAATATTTTTAAGATGAGATTCAGTCATCCTATCCATTACAAAGTTAAGAATATCCTCTAATTCTTCAGATTTAATTTTTTGGCTAAAATGATAAATAATTCCTCGTTCAATTCTTTTGATTTCATGAAGACTGCAAAGCTGACAAATATCAGTTGCCTTTGAGGACCATGGCGATATGGTTCCAATCCTAGGAATTATTATAATTTTTTGAAGTGAGTTAGAAGTGTTTGATTGAGGAGAATAACTTAATAGTTTCTCAAGAATTAATTGACTTTTATTGTTAAGCTTAGAGCCTGTTTCAATAAAATGAATGTATTCCGAAGATAATAGTTTTATATGTGGAAAAGTGGAATTTATTTTTTCATTGAGATCCCTGACTTTAAAATTTCGAAGTGCTTGAATTCCCGAATGAAATGAAATCATAGTTCAGACATTAATTCGTCTGAAATTTCAGCGTTATGATAGACCTCCTGGGTGTCATCAAGGTCTTCAAGCCAGTCTATGAGTTTAATAAATTTCTCAGCATCTTCCATATTAAGCTCAATACGGCTTGCTGGCTCCATAGTAATTTGAGAGTGATCGGGTGTTAAGTTACTCGCAATGAGTGCATCTTTAACAGGAAAAAAACTATCTGGACTAGTTACTACGTCAATAGAGCCATCATCATTGACAATAATATCTTCAGCTCCAGATTCTAAAGCAACCTCCATAATTTCATCCTCATCTCCTGAGGCGAAGCTTATAAAGCCTTGTTTTGTGAACATGTATGCGACTGACCCATCAGTTCCTAAATTACCTCCATGCTTTGAAAAAGCATGCCTAACATCTGAGACAGTGCGATTTTTATTATCAGTGAGGCAATCGACCATGATGGCAGTTCCTCCTAATCCATAGCCCTCATAACGTATTTCTTCATAATTATCACCCTCTAAATCACCTGAGCCTCTCTTAACCGCATTTTCTATCGTGTCACGCTTCATATTTGCTGCTAGAGATTTATCAATAATAGCGCGCAGAGAAGGATTATTTTCTAGAACACCACCACCTTTTTTTGCCGCAATAACAATCTCTTTAATGAGCTTAGTGAATACTTTTCCGCGCTTAGCATCCTGCGCTCCTTTCCTGTGCTGAATGTTGTGCCATTTACTATGTCCTGCCATATCTGTTTAATTTCTCCAAAAAATTACTTAGTAAATTCTAGTAAGCGATGAATTGAGTGTTGTGCTTTTTCTATGATTTGAGTACTGATACGAATTTCATTTTTACCTGTACTTAAAGTATCAAGACATTTTTCAAGTGTATTCATTGCCATCCAATTGCAATGAGCACACGATTCACAGTCCGCACCTTCGCCCATAGTTGGAGCCTCAATAAATTTTTTATTTGGCGCTATTTCCTTCATTTTATGAAAAATACCATTATCAGTAGCAACGATAAACATATTTTCAGGCCTTGAGGCTGCAGCATTAATTAGTTGAGTTGTCGAGCCAACAACATCTGCAAGTGCGATAACATCCTTTGGCGATTCAGGATGCACCAGAACTCCAGCCTCTGGGTGGAGTTGCATTAACCTTTTAAGGCCTTCAGCTTTAAACTCTTCATGAACAATACATGCCCCATCCCACATAAGCATTTCAATTCCAGTTTTGGACTGCACATAATGGCCTAGGTGTTTGTCTGGAGCCCAAAGAACTTTTTTTCCTTCGCTGTGAAGTTTCTCAACGACTTTTAGTGCACTTCCTGAAGTAACAACCCAGTCAGCTCGTGCTTTAACCTCAGCTGAAGTGTTTGCATAAACAACAACAACATGATCAGGGTTCTGGTCACAAAATTCTGAAAATTCATTAATTGGGCACGATAAGTCAAGAGAGCATGTGGCTTGGTCATCTAGAACAAGCACTCTTTTTTCAGGGGATAGTATTTTCGCAGTTTCACCCATAAATTTAACACCAGCTACGATAATTGTCTCAGCATCACTATTTTGTCCAAATCTAGCCATTTCTAGAGAGTCTGAAACTATGCCGCCTGATTCTTCAGCTAATATTTGTAAATCTGAGCTGACATAATAATGAGCAACAAGAGTGGCATTGTTTTGCTTTAAGGCTTCCTTAATTAAATTTTCTATTGGTCGATCAATTACTATATCTTGCATTTTTAAGACTTAGCTGGAAGGCTAACTTTAATATTTAATTCTTTAAGTTGAGATTTAGAAACACTTGAGGGAGCATCAGTTAAAAGACATGCCGCGGTTTGAGTTTTAGGAAAAGCTATCACGTCTCTTATAGAGTCTGTCTTACTAAGAGTCATAACTAATCTGTCAAGACCAAAAGCAATTCCGCCATGAGGAGGGCAACCATAATCAAGTGCATCGAGTAGGAATCCAAACTTTTCTCTTGCTTCTTCATCTTCTATTCCAAGAAGTTTTAAGACAGTTTTTTGCATCTCACTTTTATGAATTCGAATTGAGCCACCACCTACTTCAGAGCCGTTAATTACTAAATCATATGCACGTGAAAGTGCCTTCTCAGGGTTCTCTAAAAGTGTTTTACTGTCAACACTAGGAGCTGTAAATGGATGATGAATTGCATTGAGTGACCCATCATCTGATACATCAAACATTGGAAAGTCAATCACCCAGATTGGAGCCCACTCTTTATCGAAAAGATTTAAATCCTTACCTAGTTTTTCTCTGAGACTTCCAAGGGCTTCATTTACAATTTTGGATTTATCTGCCCCAAAGAAGATAATGTCTCCTCTCTTAGCCTCTGTTAAATCAATAACTTGTTGCGTTACATCATCACCAAGAAATTTAATAATTGGCGAGGAAGGCCCATCATCATTTATCTTTATGTATGCTAATCCTTTTGCGCCATAAATACTGACAAATTTTGTATAATCGTCAATCTGCTTACGACTAATTGTTGCTCCTCCTGGAACTTTGAGGGCAGCTACCCTTCCTTTATTACTATTAGCTGGACCAGAAAAGACTTTAAATTCAACATCTTTCATAATCTCATTAACGTCAACTATCTGTAAGGGGATTCTTAAGTCAGGTCTATCAACACCATAAAGACTAATGGCATCATGGTAAGTAATAGTGGGAAATTTTTTAGGTAAATCAATACTCCCTACTTCTTTAAATAAGCCTCTTACCATTTCTTCCATTAGCGATGTTATTTCCTCCTCATTCATAAAAGAAGTTTCAACATCCAGCTGCGTAAATTCTGGTTGACGGTCGGCTCTTAAGTCTTCATCTCTGAAGCATTTAACTATTTGATAATACCTTTCAAAGCCTGACATCATTAAAAGCTGCTTAAAGAGCTGTGGGGATTGAGGTAATGCAAAAAAACTTCCTTCATGAGTTCTTGATGGCACAAGGTAATCCCTTGCACCTTCTGGAGTTGCTTTAGTTAAAAAAGGGGTTTCAATGTCTAAGAAATCATTCTTATCCATAAAATCGCGCATGAAATGCGTGACCTTGGATCTTAACCTTAATCTTTGCTGCATTTCATCTCTTCGAAGATCCAGATAGCGATATTTAAGTCTGACTTCTTCAGAAGTTTCCATCGAGTCGAGCTGAAATGGAATAGGCTTAGATGCATTTAATATTTCAATTTTATCTGCAAGCACCTCAATTTCACCAGTTGGAATCTTTTTATTGATCATTTCGCTTTCTCTAGCCAGAACCTTTCCAGTAACCTTAATGACAAATTCATTGCGAATTGTTTCGGCTAACTTAAATGTATCTGCAGTTTCTGGATTGATTACTATTTGTGCAAGCCCCTTCTTATCCCTCAAGTCTAAAAAAATAACGCCACCATGATCGCGCCTTCTATTGACCCATCCGCAGAGAATAACCTCTTCATTGAGATTGGCTTTATTCAGTGCACCGCAGAAATTTGATCTCATTTATTTTCCTTAATTTTTATAGTGTCTGGCGTTACTACGCCAGCAGATATAACTAGTTTAAAGGCCTCTTCAACAGACATTTTTAATTCTATTGCGTCTTTTTTTGGAATTATTACAAAAAATCCTGAAGTTGGATTAGGCGTTGTTGGCACAAATAGATTAATAACATCCTCTCCAATAATTTCCTCAATCTCTCCTTTGTAATCTCCAGATTGAAATGCGACTACCCAGATACCCTTACTGGGGTATTGGATTAAAAATGCCCTTCTAAAACTTTCACTTGATGTGTTTAGTACTGTTGAAGATATTTTTTTAAGCGCATTATAAATATTCCTAAAGCCTGGAATTTTGTTAAGAGCCCTTTCCCACAAATCTAAAAGTTTTCGCCCTAAAATATTTGTTAGCAAAGCTCCAGTTACAAGGAGAATTAGGACAACAAAAACAAAGCCTGAGCCAGGAATAGAAGTATTTAAGTTAAGAAGAGCCTCGGGTAAAAATCTTGCAGGGACGAGGTTATTAACAACCTCTAAAAAGAATTTGATAACTAAAACAGTTAATGCAAGCGGTATCCAAAATAAAAGTCCGGATATTAGATAGTTTGTTAAGCGCTTCACAGGCCCAATAAGTAAGTCTAAAAAAAAGGATATTTTAACACAAGCTTAATTAGCAGTTTGAGCCTAGAAGTCTTAATCTAGTTAAGTTATGAATTTTCTTCTTCTCGGAGCGTTAAGATCTCATACCCACTTTCAGTAACTAATATTGTATGTTCCCATTGAGCCGAGAGAGAGCGATCTTTGGTTGTCACCGTCCAGCCATCAAGTCTTGATGTAATAACTTCATAACCACCAAGATTAATCATAGGTTCAACAGTAAAAGTCATTCCAGGTTCCAATATAGGGCTTCGATCAATCTTCCCATCATTGTAATGAATAACCTGAGGGAGCTCATGAAACACCTCACCAATACCATGGCCGCAGTAATCCTTAACAACAGAGCAGTTCTTGCTGTGCGCATAGGCTCCAATAACTCTTCCAATTTCGCCTAAATGAATCCCAGGTTTTACTTGTTTGATTCCAAGCATCATGCAATCTTGAGCAACTTGGCAAATTTTTGCCGCCTTCACACTAGGCTTGCCAACAATAAACATTTTAGATGTGTCACCATGAAATCCATCCCTAATGACTGTAACATCAATATTGATTATGTCGCCTTTTTTTAATTTCTTATTGCCCGGTATCCCGTGGCAAACAACACTGTTGACCGAAGTACAAATAGATTTAGGAAAGCCGTTATAGTTCAGTGGCGCTGGAATACACTCTAAGTCATTGACTATGAAACTATGACAAATTTGATCAAGCTCTTCTGTGGTTACGCCAGCCTTTACATGAACACCAATCATCTCTAATACACTGGACGCAAGTTTCCCAGCAACACGCATTTTATTAATTTGCTCAGAGCTTTTTATAGATATTGACATTTAGATCTTATTAAGATGTTTTTGCTCTTTGCTCTAACGCTTTGATTCTATCTTCCAAAGGAGGGTGTGAAGACCAAAGCTCGCGCCATCCAGTTTTCGGTTTTTCGCCAATACCAAAAGCAGCCAGCTGCTCAGGAAGAGCTTCAGGTTCTTTTTGGCCAAGACGCTTCAAGGCATTTATCATATTTTGATGGCCCGCAAGATCAGCGCCTCCAGTGTCAGCTACATATTCTCTCTTTCTAGAAAAATACATAACAATTACGCTCGCTAAAATAGAGAGTACTATTTGCGCAAAAATTGTAGTAACAAAGTAACCAATGCCGTGGCCGCGCTGATTTTTTAGAATAACCCTGTCTACAACATGACCAATGACCCTTGAAAAGAAGATAACAAACGTATTAACTACCCCTTGGATCAGCGTAAGGGTAACCATGTCGCCGTTAGCAACATGACTCATTTCATGTCCAATTACAGCCTCAATTTCACCTTGAGTCATACTGTCAAGCAGACCTTGAGATACTGCAACTAGGGCTTTATTTTTACTTGCTCCCGTTGCAAATGCATTCATTTGAGGAGAAGGGAAGATGGCAACTTCTGGCATCTTAATGCCAACAATTTTGGATTGTTTTTTTACTGTTTCTAAAAGCCACTTTTCAACATTATTAGAAGGATTATCAATAACTTTTGCACCAGTCATTCTTTTGGCCATCCACTTGGAAATTGCCAATGAAATAAATGCACCTCCAAAACCAAAAATTCCAGAAAAAATAACTAAAGCATTTAAATTTAGATCACTTCCATTTTGAGCTAGAAGGCTTTCTACGCCTAAAATTCTGAGAGTAACGCTTAAGATTACCATGATGGCAATATTCGTTAACAGAAAGAGAAATATTCTTTGCATTTTGTATTCCTTGACTTAAGTTAAGGTTATATTATAGAAAGAATAGTATAAGACGATTAAGAAATTCTAGGATTTAATTGTAAGCTATATTTGATTCAGGAAGAGTTATCTCCCAGGCCAAACCATTCGAGTTTCTGTCATGGAGCAGCTAGTCTCACCTTGAGTAGTTAGAATTATTTGATAGCTATTATCTTTTGGCGTAATAATAGTGAAATCTCCCTCGGCATAGCTGGAAACTTGCAGTTCTGGGTTTACCCCAAGTTTAAGTTGAGATATTTCACTACAAGATTGATTATTCACAGATGTAACTAGAACAGTTGAAAGATAGCAGTAATCGCCATCAGGAGTCAGAGTGGCTGAAAAAATTGAAGACCCATTGTTATATTTCTGAGAAGATATATGAAGTGAAGGAAGTAAAGATGGACTCTCAGGATGAGCAAATGTTATATTTAAACCATTTAAATTATAAGATTTCTCAATTTGACTTAAGTATGACGTGCAAGTTTCATTTATGCCGCGCTGAATTGCATCATCGGACAGGGCTGATGCATAGGTATTTAGAGAGAGCAATAGAAATAAAGTTGCTATGATTTTATGAATATACTTTTCCATGGTATTTTTATTTATAGTTATACAAAACAATATACCCTTTACAAGAAAGATTAAAATCATTTTCTAAATTTGGAATAAATGTAGAATTTCATTAAATAATTAATTTAAAGTACTTTATAATGAAATTTCAATTAATTTAGGAGTTCTAAAATGAAGTTAAGATTCTTATTTGTTGCTATGATGGCATTGTTAGTCAGTGGCTGTATGGATACTATTATGGCCGTTCCAGCAGCAGCAGTTAGTGGTGTAGGTACGGTAGTAGGCGGAATATGGAGTGCTGTAACAAGTATTTTTTAAAAAACCCATACTAAACTAAAATTTCCCGCAAATGAGTATGTACTTATTTAGTGGGATTTTTTTTGATTAAAAACTAATTTTCCTGCAATAAGTCAAACTTTAGTTTACTTACCATCAATTCATTGACTTCATTAATCTTTTCCTAGAATGATGATTTAGTGGCCAATATAAGAGCTTCATTTTTGTTTTTAGCCTCAATTGAGCAATCAAATATGTAGCCTTTTTTTTGCAAATTTGTTGCAGTCCACTCGTTGCCTTTAAAACCAGGAGAGGCAAATATAACAATTTGAACAATCAAAAAGATCCATTGCAAGTTATTAGCATTTGTAATATCTATAAAATCCTCAAGTCCATATATCTGAACATCAATACTAGCTAAAACGAGAATGAAAAATATATAGGTCATGAATAACATCCATAGTCCTCTAAATAAAGGCCAAACAGGATTAAAAGGGGCAAGCCATGCAAAACCAGATTTAACAGCTTCAAAGCCTTTCTCAGGATGCTTAAATACTTTGTAAGAGCTCATAACTAAATAATAATTTATCTTATTTATAACTTAGTATACCCATTTGAAAAGTTGGATTATTGTCGGATTATAAAATCTAAGTAGAAAAAAATGCAGACATCAGCCATTAAAATTTCGGTTCCTGAGCTTCATGATTAAGTTTAAGGGAGTTACTAGCTTTTGCCTCTCGACGGCTTATGTATATTGTTGATAGGAATATTATAGAGCCACCAATCCAAGTCCAGGTGCCAGGAATTTCTGAAAAAATCATCCACCCAAAAAGAGCCATAATTGGCAGTTTTATAAATTCAATTGACTCCAGGCTGGTAATTTCGGCCATTGTGTAGGATTTAGTCCATGAAAAATGCGCGAGCGTGCCTACAATTGCAATTCCCCACAAGTAAAGCCAGGTTTCCAAGCTTGGCCACTGCCAAACCGCAACGGCTGGAATAAAAGTAATTGGAATAAGAATTATTACCATCCACGTAACAATTGCTTGAGGGCTGTCTGTAAGAGTAAGTTTTTTTACAATTAATGCATTAACTGAGTGAGCTAATGCCGCAATAATTGCAAGCATTATTCCAAATGAAAGACTATTGACACCGGGCTGAACAATTACGAGCATGCCAATAATGCCAATAATAATTGCAGCAATTCTTCGAGCCTTAATGATTTCACCTAAAAAAATAGCCGCGCCAATTGTTATAAATATTGGTTTTGAGAAGCTAATTGCTGTGGCTTGAGCAAGCGGTATTAGCGTTAAGCAGGTAAATCCAGCGAGCATTCCAATAGCACCAAAAAAACCTCTCATAAGAAACAACTTAGTATTATTCATTTTTATTGCAGCTAGGCCAGTAGATGTTAATAATGGCAGCATTACAATAAAAGCTAACAGGTTTCGAAAAAAAACAACTTCCAGAATATGTAAATTTTCTGATGCTTTTCTGATAAAAATAACCATTATTGAAAAAAATACTATTGATAAGATATTAAAAATTATCGCTTTAGTTTGAAAGCTTTGCAATTTAAAAAATTGAATTATCCAGAGGTCATTAAGTAGTATTTTTATCAATTTAATGAGATTCATTATTTATTAAATATTAGACTGAAACCCTTATAGGAAGTGGGGCGAGAAACGGGGTTCGAGCCCGCGACAACCGGAATCACTATCCATCCACAACTACGTTGCTTGCATCCAGTTAAAGCTGGACGGGGGCGACTCTTGTTATCTTTTCAATTTGAGTTACACCAGGGTTACTCAATCCAAGGTTAATTATAATGTTTTTAAATTGGTTAATCGGAGAAACTGGATTAGATATGAATTGCACCAATTTAAAGACCTTAGGGGGGGGAGATTCCAAATATTCCTATAGAATTGATATTATTCCATCACTCGCATATCAGAAGTGATTGTGTAACTAATTATTTGGGGCAACTGAGGTAGATTTATTGTTTAATTAAATTAGTAAAATAATTATTTTAATATAGTTCATAATAAACTATTTATTTAATTTATAAGGTTTAGATCAAATGCTATTTCACCCTCAAAAAGATTTATTTCATAATGATGCTCATCAGGCACTAAGAGCTCTATTTATTAAAAAAAGAAAAAAATTAGGAGTGACTAAAGAGGCTCTTGCAAAAAAAATGAAGTGCAAAACTTCATTTATTAATGAAGTTGAATCTGGCTCTGGACCGATAGCTTTCTCAGATATAGAGCGATTATGTGACTCTTTAAGTATTTCACTAACTGAGATGGAGGCTATATTTAAACCAAATTCTTTTTTTCGTTAAAAATACTCTCAAGCGCACGCAAAAAGGCAGGTTTTTTTGTACCAACAATATGACTATAGAGAAGGGGAATATGGCATCCCTTTTGAATGACTAGATTATCGAGAAAACCAAGTTAGATGTGAAATTCGTATTTTTTATTATTGTTAGATTAGAATAGTGTTTCAATAAAAACTTTTAATTAGTAATATTTTTCTTAATCTAAAATCATAAAAATGAAGCATATATTTTTCAATAAAAGGGGTAATAGTTATTTTAGTTTAGGTCAATTTGATAAGGCAATTAGCCTCTATGAGAAAGCTATTTTAATAAAACCCAACTATGTTGAAGCTCATTATAATCTAGGTCAATCAAATCACAAGCTTGGTCAGTTAGATACGGCAGTAAGAAGTTATAAAAAAGTAGTAGATATTAATCCAGAGTTTGCTGTTAACCACACTAACAAAATTCTTAATGTTATTTATTTTTTTTCCAAAGGTCAAATTCTAGATGCATTAGACTTACTAGAAATATTAATAAAGAATAGCCCTAAAGATGGGCTTCTATTTAATATGATTGGCGGTTGCTATGCAGCTCTCGGAAAGGTTGATATGTCCATTCAGAATTATGAGAAAGCACTTGCATTGAAGCCGAACTATGCTATACCTCAACATATGATCAATTCGCTTACCGGAAATACAAGTAAAGAGCCTCCAAAAGAATATGTAAAAAATTTATTTGATGATTATGCTCAAAAATTTAATGATTCATTAGTAGAAAAACTTCAATACAAGCTTCCCTTTATTATTAAAGAAATTATTTATAAGTTAAATAATGCGAAGTCTACATTTAAAAAAGTAGTTGATTTGGGATGTGGGACTGGACTAGCGGGCCCTGATTTGAGGGAAATTAGTGATAATTTAACAGGAATTGACCTCTCTTCAAATATGATAGACAAAGCGAGGAAGTTAGATATTTATGATAATTTGATAGTTGGTGATATTGTTGAACAGCTAGGATTATTAGAGGAAAAATATGACCTATTTGTTGCTCTAGATGTATTTATATATATTGGCGAGCCAACGAATTTTTTTAATGCAGTAAAGAAGTGTTGTAATAAAAATTCTTTGTTTATATTTTCAATTGAAACTCAAGAAGATGAAGGTTATTCTCTTTTAAAAAGTTCGCGCTATGCTCACTCAGATAGCTATATTTTAGATGTTGCTTCTAATGGCTTTAGATTAGTTGATTCCCATAATGTGAGATTGAGGAAAGAGGGAAATAACTGGATTGATGGAAAAATTTATATTTTCAAAGCCTCTTGAAAGGCAGGGCGAGAAACGGTGTTAGATTTGAAATTTAGAAGTTTCTTTTGATGTGTGAGGCAGTTACACTATAATTAATTTTCTTTAAAAACAATACTAGGAGTAGTAATGTCAGTAGCAAGAATTACAACAGTAACCTTTGAATCAAATGAAGCGGCAGATATTGCTGCTGCAGCCTACGTTCCAAATGCACCAAGTGACTTTCCAGAAGCAGAGCAATTAATAGCAGTTAAATCTGAAGGCAACGTCAACATATCTGTAACTTTATATGAGAATAACGAAGCAATGGAAAGAGCAACTGCTGCAAAAAATAAAGTAATGGACGCTATTCAAGGGATTGTTGCTGTAGATACTAAAGTTGGCTCTGTAATATTAAACCATAGCAACTAACTAAAGTACAAACTACTCAGTCCAACTTTAGTTTGACGTGTGAGGGTGAGTTTCTATAAACTTTGGCAATTATCAACAGAATATCAATATGGAATATTTATTACCAATACACATTCTGGCAGGAACATTAGCACTATTAGCGTCAGCTTTCGCAATCTGTTCTGAGAAAGGAAAGAAGATCCATATCACCGCTGGAAGGACTTACTTTTGGGGGATGGCTGGTATTTTTCTTACGGCATTGCCTATGTCAATTATTACTAGCAATGTATTTCTTTTTTTAATTGCCTTCTTTTCTTTTTATCTAGCTTTTGCGGGAAGACGTTTCGCTCAAAATAGAAAAGGCATAGCCTCAATAGTCGATTGGATAGCAGTAGGATTGATGATTGCTGCTGGTTTAGGTATGTGGGTATTAGCCGTATTCTATTCTATTGAGAACAACTCCCAATATATTACTCTCACTGTCTTCGGATTTCTTGCCATAGTACTTGGTTATACAGATTATAAAGCTTACAAACGACAAGAAGCCACAGGCAAGAAACGTATTGCGAGACATTTAAGCAATATGATGGGAGGCACTATAGCTGTAGTTACAGCCGTTCTGGTCGTTAATGTTAATATGGAGCCACAATGGTTGCCTTGGGTATTACCTACTTTGCTAATAACTCCTGTTATTATTTATTGGAACTGGAAGGTTATGAAATAGACAATCTAAAAGTCCAAATTTCGTTTGATGTGTGAATTGCTGGAATCAACTGCATCCTGCCTCCTATTTAAACATCTCATCATATCTTGTTTGAATTTCTTTTGGCCAAAGGTCATATATGTAATCTATTAAAGCTTGCTTTTCTGCTTCGGAAAGCAAGTCTTCGAATGCAGGCATTTGACCACCCATTTCTACTCCACCTTTGTTAATTGTGTAGAGTAACTGCTCTGGCGAATGATGCCAAGTATGGGCTGTGCCATTAAGAGGTGGTGGAGGATAGTTACCATTTGCATCCTTTACCTTCCAATCTTCAGCGAGTCCTTGACCCTTAGAGCCGTGACAGCCTAGACAATTTTTATTATAAATCGCCTCACCAGATAGCGCTGCGGAATCTGAGCCATTATCTTTATCACCAGGATTACATCCTGTAATAAATATAATTAAAGGAATTAAGAGTATTAGTTTCATAATGAAAAATTAATATACATCAGTTTGTATCCTAGAAAGATAAAGTTTTAATTGTTTCTTAACTAGATAAGTTCTGGTATGAGTGAAGCAAATCTTTCATCCCAGATTTTTTGAGTCATCTCTCCCAAATGGTTACTTAAAATTTCGCCATTTTCATCAACTAAAAAAGTTCCTGGTGTTGCAAAAACTCCTAAGCCTGCTCCAATATTACCCATAGGGTCAAATATTATTTCATCAAAAGGATTTCCTAATTCTTGTAGATACTTTGCACCATTTTCACGCGTATCTAGATAGTCAATACCAATAAGTTGTAATTTGGTTGTTTTAGCTATGTTCATTATCATTTGATGTTCTTTTCGACAAGTAGTGCACCAAGATGCCCAAACATTCACTAAGCTCGTTTTATTTGCTAGTAGCTCTGAAAATTTAACGGTCTCATCAGTATAAAAATCTTGGCCTTCTATAACAGGAAATAATTTTACTTCAGCTAAGATGTTTGCTGAAAAAAGACAAGTGATACTTAGTAAAACTAGAGTTAGATACTTATTCATTTTTAATCTTAAAAAGTTATTTTATTTATTGTAACGTATAATTCAATAATACAAATTACTATAACCATTTTGTTGCAATGAAAAATAAGAATAAAGGAATAAATTTCAAAATCCTGCTACCAATAATTTTATTGATTGTTCTCAGTGTACTTGGCTATAACCAAATCTTCAAAACACCTTCCATAATTATGGCGGATATGAGTAAAAGTATTCCTATCCAAAATAGAGACCACATTAACCAAGGTGAAACCCTCCAGGTTTATAACTCGAATCCGCCAACATCAGGACCTCACGCTGGAGCCATTAAAGGTGGGTTTTACAGCAGAGAGATATTGGATATTAATGGTGTTCATAATTTAGAGCACGGCTTTACCTGGATAACATATCGAAACATAAGTCCTGATGCCATAGCAACGCTTAAGAAGATTGCTAAAAGATACTCTGGCAGAGTTCTGGTCTCTGAGCGTATGGCGAATGATACTCAAATTGCTATGGCTTCTTGGGGTCGACTGGACAAAATGACAGAGTCATCACTAAGTGAAGATTATGTATTAAGGTTTATAAAAAAATATACAAATAAATCACCAGAGAAATTCGCCAAATAAAAATAGAAGAAAGATGAGGGTTTGTTTTGTCAAATTCCTTTTTTGTTATCAAAGGAAAAGTATATTAATTAGGTGCGTAAACTGGTTTTCACCGCTACTGGTTCTTTCTTTACTCCCTCTCGAATAAAAACAAAGAGTCCACTTGCAGTAATGAGTAGCATTCCTAGTATTGAATAAATATCAGGTATCTCGCTAAAAATAAAGTAACCACTTCCAATAGCAAATATTAACATAATATACTCAAAAGGTGCAATAACTGGGGGTGAGCCAATTCGGTATGCAGATGTAAGTAGAAGCATTCCAGCACTTCCAGCAGCTGCAATACTAAGAAGCATTACAAGCACTGAATTATTGTAAATTGACCAATCTCTTATAAGGTATTCTAGGTTTTTAGCCTGAGAGGGTTCAAATTCGATTAACGGAATTATCAACCAAGCACCAAAAGTAAGTACAACACTACCTCCATATAGATGAAGCATCTGTTGGAAAACGCTATCTTTTTCGCTTGTATATTTAGCAAGCATCATTGATACTGAGTATGTAAAAGCAGTAATTATAGGCAGTAAAGTAAAGTAATTAAATCCTGTAGGGCTTGGTTTAACAATAAGTAAAACACCAATAAAACCGACAATAATGGCACAAATACGGTAGAAACCAACTTCTGACTTAAACATAAACTTTGATAATATTGTTATAAATAATGGCGTCACAAAGAATAAGCTCGTTGCCTCTGCAAACTCCATTTTTGCCAACGCAAAATAGAAACATAAAAAACCTATAAAAAATAGTAAGACTCGAGTGATGGCAAGAATTGGAAACGATGAACTGAAGTCGATACGACGCTTAGTTAATTTAAGAAAAATAATAAGTATGATGCTGCCAACCATTCCACGAATAAACATTATTTGAGTCAAAGAAGCATAATCGGCAAGCTGACGAACTAAAACGTCCTGAATGCTGAAGAAAAACATTCCTATCAAGATAAAAGAAATTCCCTGTTTATCGTTACTCATTTTAAACCTCCAAATTTAAGGCTCTTGTTTAAGTGTGGAGTCAATTTTGAGTGATTATATACCTAATTTAATTGGGAATTAAATCTTATTCACCATTAAAAAGTAAGTCATAAAACTTCTCCAAAAAAAAGCTCTTTATGACACGCAAAAGATCACACAAAAGGACTTTTTGACTTATTTTTAGTTGAGTATTAGGCTGAAACCCTAATAGGAAGTGGGGCGAGAAACGGGGCTCGAACCCGCGACAACCGGAATCACAATCCGGGGCTCTAGCTTCACTTCGTTACGCTACCCTTTACTGGCGTAAAGGATACCAATACACAAAGCCCATTCCTACAACTAAAAAAGGAAAATTAGTCCATAAATAATCAATAGTAAGTCTACCATACTAAGTGGCACTTTTATAGCCCAAAATATACTCAAGGGCACACAAAAAGGCACTTTTTTTATACCAACAAAATGGCTATAGAGAAGGGGGTAGGACACCCCTTTTGAGTGACTAGTTAATCGGCGAAACTGAGGTTGATGTGAAATTTAGAATTTTCACTTGATGTGTGTGACTATTTGTTATATTAAGACTTTATTTGAGTTACTAATGGTACTAAATAAGGGTAATGCCTTCTAGGTAATTTAAGTACTCTAGGGTGGCGAATTTGAGGCTCTCAGAGGCATAATAATGGCATATTTCATACTTAAATATATTCTATGTAAGATATTGATTTTTATACAAAAATAAAACTATAAGAGTAGGATATATTAGTGAATATGTTATAATAACTTATTGGCTAAATATTATTACTTAATTGTTCGATAAGAAGGAAAAAATAACCAGACACAAGGCTCAAAGTCTCGACCTATTTATTAACAGTCACGAGCCTCATATTCTGAACTCATCTAAAGAGCTAGGAAAAACTATTGGCTTAAAAAGAATAGAGCAGTTTAAGTCGCTTAACTTACTTCTATTTAACTTAGTTTATTGTGGGAAAAATAGACTTATCACTCCGCGTGCAAGAACCTCTCTTGGAACTAAAAGGTATAACTTCCATAAGGTTAGCTATAAGGCATTAAACACAGTTTTAGATGCCTTAGTCGATAAGGGTTATATTGAACAGGTTATAGGCAAAAAGAATCTAGAAACAGGTGAGAGCATAACGACAACTATCGCTCCCACTAATCAATTAAAAAAATTCTTTAAGAGTAATAATTGGTATGGAAATTATTGGCAACAAGAGACTCCTGAACTTATTCTATTGAGGAACAATAAAAAGAAGTTAATTAACTACAAAGACAATAAGTATTCAAATTGGCTGAGAGCTGAACTAACTAAATATAATGATTTCTTGGCTGAAGATGCCCTTATAGGGCTATGCAAGAAGAATAAGAAAACAGGTACACTCGAATTGATTGATTACTATGATAACCTCAGACTCCAAAGAAAGTTTATTGAGCACGATAAAAATGAATTTGGTGGCGTCATACTTAAGTTCGGTGGGCGAATGTATGGACCTTGGTGCAACCTCAGTTCTTCTCAGAGAAAACTCATTACTATTGATGGTGAAGAAACAGTTGAGCTAGACCTCCAAGCCAGTGCTGTCAATGTATTGTACATAACAGTTACGGGTGAGCGGTATTCTGAAGGTGACCCTTATCATATTGAGGTTGACTCCTATTGCATCCCAAGACATATTGTCAAGAAAGCAGCAACTATTATGTTATCCACAGGTTCAATTCAATCCGCTGTAGCTGCTCTTGAAAAACATTATTTGCCTTATATTAATGATTTCGATAAAGATACTAGGTCAAAGAAAGAAATTAAAGAATCTCAAGAATACAAAGCCTTTAAATTTAAACTAAAGCCTTCTGAATTGCTAAACCTTTATTTGAACAAACATAAATCTGTTAGGTCATATTATCTAAGGGGTAAAAGAATGGGTGACTTGGTTGCGTGTATGGAGTCAGATAGAGTATTTGAAATTGTAAGAAGGTTGACCAAATTGAAAATACCAGTCCTTACTGTCTACGATTCTTTTATTGTTAAACAGAGTGATTCTAAAATCCTTAAAAGCCTAATGGATGAGCTCCCTAGATTGAGGGGTTGGTAGGTTATATAGTTTAGATGGAAAGACCCTCTATTGGGGTTTGCTTAGCCAGTACTTAGGCACAGCTAAGAGTGTGCCAAGTTAACCACTATATGCTGTTATTACCTACCTCAATATTAACTAAATTAAATAGAAGAAGCGAAGATTAATCTATTATCATTTTGAACTATACTTGTTGTAATAATAAATTTAGTTGTTATAATAAATACAATTAAAGAGTATCATCTAGTAATGCAATACAGAATATCGTTTCTCATTCCCTTTGCTGTACCAATAATTTTAGGAAAATTGTTTCAAGGAATAATTAACTTTCTATTTCTTATAGGTGCTGTCTACTCTTTATTTTTTATCAACTGGGAGCAGGCTTTAGCTATTTATCTTTTAGTAGTTGGGCATTCATTACTACTTACTGGTCTTCATAATCGAAATCAAAGATTAGAGCTAATTAATCAGGCAGCAAGGAAAATACTCAATGAACAATGACAATTTAAATAATGGCAGTTATGCCGATGATGAAATTGACCTCAGGCAACTCGCTAAATCACTAAAAGAGAGAAGCCGTTTTATTTTTGGATTTACTGGAATCATAACCCTTTTAGCAATTGTCTATCTTATTTATCAAAGCACTTTACCTCTTCAATATAAGGTAGAAACCTCTTTTTTAAAACCGAGTGATACAGCTGTTCTTAATCTGAATAAATTTCAATTACTAAGTGAAACAAAAGATTCTATTTACACTCGATTTTTAAATTTAGTTGGCTCTAAGTCATTTCAAAAAAGTGTCTTCCTTGATGGGGATTATTTAAATAAATTGAATGAGACTAATGAACCAATTGCTGATGTTAAAGCGTTTGTCTCAGAAATTATTAATTCAACTCAACTGTCAGTATTTGAAATTGATTCAAAGGGAAAGGGAAATGATAATGATAATGATAATTATCAGACATTTACTAAAATTGAGCTACCTTATATTCTCTCAATTGAAGGAGAAAATCCTGATGTTCTCTCTGAGTATCTCGATGAAGTTGCCTCAAAAGCAAATCAACAAACATTTCTTAATATTACTAATCTAGAGCAACAGATGATTTCAAATCGTTTAGAAGAAATTACGCTTGAAAAAAATATGCTCTTAGCAAAAGCTAAAGAAGACCGCCTGTCACAAATTCAAAGAATTAAAGAGGAAGATGCTCAAAAAATAAGGGAGCTTAATGACCTCATTGATAGAGCTAGGTTCAAAGCAAAAGAAGAGCGATTGAATGACATTGAGACACTGACTGCTGCTGCCAAATTAGCAGGTTATTTGGGTATTATTGACAACAACCTTGGAAAAATTAATGAGAGTAATAATGACATTAATTTGAATATTGCAATTAATGAAGATGAGGATTTACCAGAGTGGTATTTATTTGGTGAAAAAGCACTATTAGAAAGAGTTGAATTACTGAAAAGTCGAACCAGTGATGACCCTTTTATCCCTGAGCTAGTTAGTCTCAATAATCAAATCAATGAAATTCAAAACAATAATTTATTGCAAACACTTGAAGGACGAACCAGTGATGACCCTTTTATCCCTGAGCTAGTTAGTCTCAATAATCAAATCAATGAAATTCAAAATAATAATTTATTGAAAACACTTGAAGAGCGACAAGATGACAGCCCGTTTATTGCAAGAATTAACGAGCTAGATGTCGAGAGTGCCAGTCTGAATTCAGTTGTTCTGGATATGACGGGTATTGATGCAATGCAAGTTCAACAATACGCCTCTGCTCAGCCTATTCCAAATAATTCAAAAAACATGTTATTAATTGTATTGGCTTTAATTGGCGGTTTTGTAATGAGTATTATTCTTGCAGGATTGTTGAATCTTTTTAAAGAAGAAGAAATCGAGCAAAAAGACAAATAATGGTGGTTTTATCATTAGTATTCCCAATTATTTTTAGCACTACATTTAGAAAAATCTTCTGCGTGTAAGTAACAATCTATCTTGTCATAATTAATAAACCACATCAACAAGAGCAACAATAAGAGTATTTTTTTCATATTAAATTTATAGATTATTTTGAACTCAGTATATATCCCTCTTATTCAGCTCCTTTTATGGGGGTAAGATAATATTTAAATATTACCCATCACTCGATTAATAAGACTCGACTTATGCTCAATACATAGATGAGCATAACGCTTAGTCACACTGATTTGTTTATGCCCTAAGACATCTGCTATCTCCAAGAGAGAAGCCCCAGATTGAGCCAAGTAAGACGCACAAGAATGACGAAGGTCGTGGAATCTAA
>JACKQG010000443.1_pt1 | contig 60456 bp, 46 predicted proteins | sample 8237621 | NCBI WGS metagenome assembly JACKQG01 (sample SAMN15677084, study PRJNA649215) | marine metagenome | biome: marine; feature: Black Sea; material: saline water; isolation source: suspended particulate matter (SPM) from the Black Sea western gyre | collected 2013-06-09/2013-06-10 | depth... | reverse complement strand
GGCGGTTGATGACGTTCGCCATGAAGAAGACGAAGAGCGGACATCCGATAAACGCCAAGCCCCCCGTCGATAGGTTCGGTTCGAGCAACGGACGGCGGACCATCGTCGGATCTAGCAAGAGCCGTATGAGAAACATTCCGAGAACGCTAAGCAGCCAAATGTAGCCGATCAACGTGACGGCTCTGCCGGACAGCGACGCCGCTTGTTCGACCGACTCGTCTTCGATTGCTGTGCGCTGACCCTCGGCGGTAGCGATTTCACCGATCGCTTCGGCTTCAAGAACTGTGCCATCTTCGCCGTCGAGCTCAGGGTCGGGGTCAGTGTTTGCATCCGGTGGGGCGACTGATACCTCATCCGATCCTGATACCTCTTCATCCCCCGTCGTGAAGCGTGCTTCCTCCTCCGTCCCGACAGCATCGGCAAGTAGGCCGCCGTCAATAACTGCGACCGTCTCTTCAGCGCTTTGCTCATGCGACTCTCGTTGTTCGCCAAAGTGAACCATCAACAAACCAGGTGCCAACAAAATCAACAAGGCGAGGTCGACGTTACGAACGCTCCAAAATCGACTGAACTTGAAGTACACACCGATCATTAGCAGCGACGACAAGTAGACCCAAGTCGTCGGGTGGACGGGATAGTATTGGAATAGAAACTCGCTCATGGCGTTTTTGGGCCGGAGACCTTGTGATGTCGCTTAGCGGAATGTGCGAGAAGGCCGAGATGCGGGTGAGATTTCATCGTATGCGGCGGGCCCCACGCAGGCAAAAAGTGTGACCGCACAGCAGCCACGACGACATTGCTTCCAGCTCGTCCACGCTTTCGTCGTGGCACGGCGATGTTGATGATCTTTAGGCAACCTATCAGCATACGGTGTAACAGCCGTTTTTCAAGGCGCGAAGCCGACGCTCATCGTCGACAAACTCGCGTTAAATGTTACGATTGGTCGTCGGTCGCGGCACCAGGGGCCAGGGACCGGCGGTGCCAATCGATTTGTTGCCGACTCGCCTGCCATCGTCACTAGCAAGTGGTGAAAAGATGCCTTCCGTCTTTAACCGATTGTCCGAGCTGCTCCAACGAAACGACGTTCAATTCAACGAATTGCGTCACGAGCCCGTATTCACAAGCCAGGAAGCCGCTCAGGTGCGGGGGACATCTCTAGCAAGTGGGGCCAAGGCGTTGATTTGCAAGTTGGATGATCGCTTCGTGATGTTCGTGCTGCCCGCCGATCGAAAGTTGGACAGCAAAGCCGCTCGCAAGTGGTTCAAAGCACGCAACATGCGGTTCGCCAGCCCAGAAGAAGTCCTCGAAATGACGGGCCTTAAGCCCGGCTCGATTCCGCCATTCGGTTCCTTATTCAAGCTGAAGACCTATTGCGACGAATGCCTCGGCGAAGAATCAGTGATCAACTTCAACGCCGGCGACCACGCGATCTCGATCAGCATGACATTCGCTGAGTATATGCGAGTCGAGAGTCCGCAAACTGGAGTGTTCGCCAATTCGTTACCTAACGACGAGTGATAAGCCAAAACCGCAGTGCGTGCGACTATCAATGTCCACCGGAGTTGGCCCGCCGTACGGTGTGGGCGGCCATCTCAAGGTAGTCATGCTTCCAGGCAGGCTCGATTCTGTACGTTCCGGGCTGCACGTTCTTCCTCACAAAGACCTCGGCCTCGTCGAAGCCGTTACCATATCCATGAGCAGATAGATGATAGCTGCCGGTCCCTGGAAACCGGTAAAGATAGAAGATGTCTTCGGGGTGTACCGGTCGAACGTCGCGCTTCGAAGTCGCCCCGAACAGTTGTTCGATCGCTTGGTCTTGTCCGCTCTGAAGGTGCGGATAACCTCCGACTTCGTCAAACAGACTCTTGCTCCACGCCCCCATCGCGTGGGCAACGGCTCGCTTCTCGGTTAGGCTTCCGTTGGCCCAATACCAAAGCCGGTCGGGCTTGAAGTACTGGCCGTTCACCATTTGTTCCAATGACAACGAGATTCGCCACGGAAGAGAGATGTCGTCATCATCCCACGGAAAGATGACGTCACCCGAACATAACCCGCAGCACGCATTCCGCTTCTCGCCGATCGTACGAAACCGGCTGCTTATGTTGAACACTTTAACTTCTTCGTCTGCGAAAGCACTCAATAGGACTTCTGGATGGTCGTTCAGAATGATGAGTTCTTTGGAACCGGCGTAGTCCTGTTGACGAAAGGACTCAACGGCTTCGTTCAATAGATCTGGGCGGCCATACGTGATGCACTGGCAAGATACTTTCGGCAACGTACTCCAATGTGTGAAGTCATACGATCGTCTCGCCCTCGTTGTGGTATCGGTTCTATGCTCACCTTCGCGATGCGCAATAATTCTTCTGACGAAACCTAGTTTTGGTGAGTCCGCAACCGAGTCTATTCGCCATCCTCGTGCTTTGAACTCATCAAGCGTCTGACGTTCAGCAGCTCGTTGCGAGTCATGCAACATCCATTGGCTGGTTTTCTCTGCAACAAACTCGCAAGCGTTGAGACGAGAATGTTCCTTATACAAAGTCCCAACAGGCGAGTCGACGAACGCAAAGTCAAACGTACGGTCACCGAGTTCCGGTACACGGATGGGAGACGAGTTCGTGAACTTGAGGATACGTACATTCGGAACGTCCCTGAACGCACGCTGATGATGTTGATACCACTTCTCGTCATACTCAAGCGACACGACATCGCAACCGGAATCCGCGAAGTACCACGTCGATGCCCCGGGGCCGAATTCGAGGACTGACTTGATGTCGTTCTGACGCACAAAGTCGGCGAGACGTTCGCACTCCGTTTGACTAACGGAGAACGAGTTGAACACCGCTCGATCCCGCAATTGCCGATTGTCACTGGATTGCGAGTTTGATCGAAAGAGTGGCAAGTCGACTGCGTGGCGACGATTCAAGTACGCCGCACATTCGCGATACGACCGGTCGATCCGGCGACCACCAAAATGAGCAATGCAAGGACGAAAGTCATGACCTTCCCAATAGTATCCCTTACGGCACTCGAAGCGTTCGCGTTCAATGTCTAGAACTAAGTTGCAGGCATCCCAAATTCCGATTGACGAATTGGTTTTCGGCAAATGAATTCCATGCTTCGCGAATGCAAACGCCATACAAAGCTCGTCGCGTACTCCGCACGTTCCGTGCATGCGAAAGAGTTCTCCCAGCACCTTAAAGAAACGACCGAAGTCGTCAAACCACTCGCGGGCAGCCACTCCGCGACGCCAAACCAGAAATCCGCCATTCAGAGTATGGATCGGTTTGACGATTCCCAACTGCTGGGCAAGTCCAACGGTTGATTCAACAAACGGCGGTACTCCCCATCGCATGTCTTCCGTAATCACCTTCGCGCCGGGAGTATGCACCGGGTCAGCTAACTCGAAGACAGACGAGGGATTTGTGATCACCAACGAATCAGCATCACAATATGCGCCGCGCTCAAACTCAGGTGTGTGTAGATAGGTGTATCGTTTCAGTTGGTGAACGCTGGTCGCCGCACGTGGAACATCACCGTCGATGTGAGCCCGGCCTACGTCGATTGTTTTGAAGAAATGGTCCGCGTAAGGCGATGGGTCCACATCTTTGTAGAGCAGTGTCGTTGGGTAATTGAATCGCTGTGCCGAGAGCGCGAACATGACGGCTCGCTGAAGAAACGAGTCGCCAACGGCTAGTGTAACGAAACCATCCATAAGTTTGAGCAACCACCATCTATGTTATATTGTTGGGAGCCAATGAAATGCCTAAGGTGAGTGCGTTTGCCACGCATCAAACACCGCTTCCCAGGAACATGCGGACGCGGCTAGCCCCCATTTTCGACTGAGTCTCTCCCTCGCCTTCCGCCGCATCGCGTCGCGTTCTTCACGCTCAAATGCACATCGCGACGCCTTGTAAACGAACTCGCGATCGTCGGCACACAGCCAACCCGTGACACCGTCTTCGATTTGACGTGGCCACCCGCCGCGATTGTCAACTACTAAAATCGAACCAGATGACATCGCCTCGAATCCGACGCGAGGCAAGTTCTCGTAAGTCTCCGTTGTCATAATGATCGCTTCGCAGTGTCGATAGAACTCCTGCTGCGAAATACCGCCTTCGGCAACGGTCCGAATATACGAATCTGGCTCGCGACCAAACCGCTTTCTAGCTCGGTCGTCCCAGCCAACGATCAATCCTTCCTTGAGGACTGGTGCGGTCATCGTTTCGTAAATCCAAAGCTGACGGTCTCCAAACTTATCCGCGTCGCCGCGCGAAATTCTCCCAAACCGAAACTTATCTTTCGGCCTGTTGTCGTGAAACGGAAAGTCCTCGGTGTGGAAGTAAGGAACGAAGTGGAGTGGTCGGTACACGCCGAGTCCCTTCAGATTCTCGCTGACCCGTTCGAAAGCGTGTTCGGTCTGGTAAAGATGAAAGTCGATCACGCCGCGCTCTTGCATTTCGAGTTCACGATCGAAATTCCATGTCATGCAATTCACGAACGAAGTCGAACGCGCATACCGACGAATCTCGGGTAATTGGCTAAGGAACTCGCCATTGCAAAATGAAATGCAATGCAAGCCTTCAAGCGACTTCCAATCGCAAGCGTCGTGATAGATGCAGCCGCGTTGCTCCATTTGCATCGCTTGGGCATTTTGATCGAGTGACGTCGTGTGGCAAATGTGAACTTTGATTCCCATTTCCTGCCAGCAGCGGATTTGGTGATCGAGTTCGGTATCAGCGCCGCCCAGACGACTTGGATGGCCAATCACGCACAGTTTATCGATCGCCGGTGAAAGGGGGGCCTGTTTCGGGAATTGTGCCGCTTGTACTGCCACGAAGATCAAACACCTGGAAGTTGTAGGAAACTTACTGCGCATTCTCGACCATGGCTGAAGCAGCCTGCGTCGAGAGTTGATATTATGATTGAGTCGAAGTGCAATCTCAAACAGTTCCTGCTATTCATGACTGCTCACACGCCTGACGATTCAAAGAACGTTCTCGACGCGACGCAGGGTTACTCGCGCGACTCGACTCCTCGCGGCGAAAACTCCGCGCCACCGCTGCCCAGTCACCTGGGACGATATGTGGTCCGAGGGCGAGTCGGACGTGGCGGCTTTGCGGATGTCTTGCTGGCTCACGACGAGCAACTCGATCGGCAGATCGCATTAAAACTACCGCGACGCGACCGATTTCAAGACGATGCCCAGTTAGGAGCTTTCATCGAGGAAGCGCGTACGGCCGCCCGACTACAGCATCCCGGCATTGTGACGGTCTTCGATGTCGGCAGCGAAGGCGACACGCCGTTTATAGTTCTAGAGTACATTCGCGGTCGCTCCTTGGCGCATTTACTTGAACACGAATCGCTGTCCTCCCTGGCCGCGGCACAACTCATTGCCGATATCGCCGAGGCTCTGGCCCATGCTCACGAGCAAGGCTTCGTTCACCGAGACGTCAAGCCACAGAATATACTTCTCGATACAGACGATCGCCCGCACATCGCCGATTTTGGACTGGCGGTTCGACATCGCGACCAAGTTAGCGTTTCCGACAACGTCGTCGGGACGACGCATTACATGTCGCCCGAGCAAGCTCGCGGCGAGAACCATCGAATTGACGGTCGCACCGATTTGTGGGCACTCGGAGTCGTATTCTATCGCATCCTAACAAGACGACTTCCGTTTACTGGTTCGACCGTTCAAGAGGTGTTTCAGCAGATCCTTTACGCTGAACCAACTCCACCACGCCAGATTGATTCGACCATTCCTAGTGAGTTGGAACGGATCTGTTTTCGGTGTTTATCGCAACAGATGTCAGGGCGTTACCGAACGGCCCACGAACTGGCGGACGAACTGAGCGAATGGATTAGGTTCACCACCGGCGGATCAGGCTCTTCGTTGCGACGTCGCACTGGTCACATTGAACCGCCGGACGCGCCGGTGATCCCGCGCGGTCTGCGTTCGTTTACGGAACAGGATCGCGATTTCTTCCTGAAGCTGATCCCTGGGCCTCGTGACCGAGACGGCCTGCCGACACCGGTTCGCTTCTGGAAAAGCTGTATCGAAGAACGCGAGCCAGACGAAACATTCAATGTTGGCTTGCTATACGGACCTTCCGGCTGCGGTAAATCATCTTTGATTAAGGCGGGGGTGATTCCGCGGCTGACCACCGATGTTTGCACGCTGCATGTCGATGCGACCGCCGTCGATACGGAAGCAAGAGTACTACGGCTGCTCCGCCGCAAGTTCAAAGGGCTATCGAAGGGGCTGGAGCTTGCGGAATCGATCGGCGAGTTGCGCGAGAACGGCGAGTTGCGATCCGGTCAAAAGATTGTGGTGATCCTTGATCAGTTTGAGCAGTGGCTACACCAATGGCAGACGGGAGCTGACGCCGAACTCGTTCGTGCGCTTCGTCAGTGCGACGGCGGAAATGTACAATGCGTATTGATGGTTCGTGATGACTTCTGGCTACCGGTCAGTCGCTTCATGCGACAGCTGGAACTTGGAATCGTCGACGGAACCAACGCAATGCTTGTTGATTCGTTTGATCCCGAGCACGCCCGATCTGTGCTCCGCGAGCTTGGTGTGGCCTACAAGCGGTTGCCCGAAAACGCGGCGGAACAAACGGCGGAACAAACAGCTTTCATGACGCGGGCGATCACAGAATTGGCCGAAGACAATCGGTTGTACCCGGTTCGTCTGACGGTGTTTGTGGAAATGGTTAAGGATCGCGAATGGACACCAGCGACGCTGGACGAGATGGGCGGGACCGAAGGCGTCGGAGTCGCGTATCTAGAAAACAGTGTTGGCTCGCGCGCGCGTCCCGCGCGACGTGGGCACGAACAGGCGGCGAGGGGCGTTTTGGCAGCGTTACTGCCGCGAGTCGGCAACATTAAAGATGCAGCACGGACGCGATCCGAGTTGCTTTCGGCTTCACACTACTCTTCGCATCCGAAGGACTTCGACGAGCTGTTGCATCTGCTGGATGTCGACCTTCGGCTACTCACGCCCGCACGATCGCCGGATGACGAAACACAACATGAAACGTCTGACAGCACGTCGAAGCACACAGCAGTCTCCGAGCCGATATATCAACTCACACACGACTTCCTCGTTCCCTCGATCCGCGAGTGGTTGGACTGCCAGTTGCGAGGAACTCGGCGTGGACGCGCCCGGCTGTTGCTGCAGGAGCAAGCCGAGTTATGGAATAACCGACCGTCGCACCGTTTGCTACCTTCGCCACTGGAATGGATCGGGTTGCGGCTCCAGACAAATCGTCGCGAGTGGACATCGCCACAGCGCAAGATGATGCAAGCCGCGGGTCAAAGATTGCTTCGCCGAGCTGGCGTTTTGTGCTTGGTGTTGCTGATCGGTTCATTGATTTCGGCCGGCATCTTGCGGCAGGCCGATCGACGCCAAAAGGTAAGCGAAGCGGCTGTTCTCGTTAGTAAGTTGGGTGATGTTAATATCGAGGACGTGCCCCGCGTCGTCGAAGAAATGTCTTCTTATCGAGAATGGATCGATCCGCTCGTGACCGACATTGCTGCCGACGTATCGCAATCGGAGCGGACGCGAATCCGCGCCGCGATCGCTTCTCTTCCGGCGACGGATCAACACGTCATGTGGTTATCTGATGAACTGACGAAGATGCAACTTCCACCTCGTGATTTTCGTGTCGTCCGGAATGCGCTCGCAACACGTCCCGATGGGATCGATGATCACCTCCGGCAGAAGCTTGCAGACGAACAACTGCCCCCTCGCGGACGTTTCCGCGTCGCTTGTGCACTCGCGGCATTCGACGACTCGGCCGAGACGTGGAGCGTATTCTGCGACGAAGTTGCGGGGTCCTTGCTTCGCGAACAAGCGGCTTTCTCGATGATGTGGATCGAGGCGTTGGAGCCCGTATCGGACCAACTGAGGGACTCAGTACTCGCCCATCTATCGAAGGCCGAGACGCTTGAAAGGGCCCGGATTGGTGCGTTGTTTCTGTCCGAATTAGACGCCGGCGGAACAACGGCGCTGGTCGAGGGATTGGTCGTTGCCGAGGCACCGTAGTATCGAGCGATTGTGGAACAACTCCAGGTCGATCCGCAGAACTCTTTGTCTCTCATTCAGAATAAACTCTCGGAATTGAATGCGCTAGAACCGGAAGATTCCCAGCTCGATGCGCATCGCCAACGGCAGGCGAACTTGATCGTAGCGAGCTTCGAGTTAGGTGACCGAGTGTTACTGAGCGACGCATCCAAGCTCGCGACCGATCCGCGGCTCCGCACTTATGTCGTACATGCAATGCATCCGGATCGGATTGATTTGACCACATTTCTTCCCTTAATCCTTGAAGGTCACGAAGACGGTGCGATGCGAAACGTAGCGCTACTAGCAGCTTGGCACCATACCGGTGTACCGTTGAGTTCGACTTTACAGGACCGATTGACCCAACGTCTGAGAGAGATTCATCGTGACGATCCAGACGCTGAATCGCATTCGGTCTCGGGACTGTTGCTACGAAATCTCGGACATGAAGTAGTGGCTGATGAAGGTGACCTCACCAAGCAAGAGTTTGATGCTTCGCGCGATTGGTATGTCAACGATTCGCGACAAACAATGGTCGTGCTGCGACCGCACTGCTTTCGCGTTGATGGCTACACAGCCCCGCCAGAACTATCCTACGATTTTGCAATTTCTAGTACCGAAGTTCGACTTGATAGCTTTCGAACATTCAATCCTGATCACGCTCAAGACGAAACTTACCAAGTTACAAACCACAACGTTCCTGCTGCAGGTGTTCTGATCTTTCGAGCCGCGAAGTATTGCAACTGGCTAAGTCGCAAGGAAGGCATTCGAGAAGAAGAGTGGTGCTATCCTCCGGATTCCGAAATTACCGTGAAGAACTGTTATCCAGTAAGTGGATTCGAAACCAAGAGTGGCTATCGGCTTCCGTTGAGTTTCGAGTGGGAGTACGCATGCCGCGCTGGATCAACGACTTCACGTTTCTTCGGCGAGAATGTTCGGCTCATGAACTACTACGGCTGGCATAAGAAGACGTCGGATTCTTTGATTAATCCCGTTGGCAAATTGCTTCCAAATGCATTCGGCCTATTCGATATGTATGGGAACGTCGCAGAACCTTGTATCGAAAACTCCACGGCGAATCGGTATGTGACTCGTGGCGAGAGTTGCTTTCGCGTGGCCGACGAAATGGACTCGTCCACAACGGGCCCGGCCGATCCACAAGGCCTCGGTCGCTTGCAAGGATTTCGAGTTGTCAGACGCATCGAGGATTAGCCGTCTGGCGTTTTAACGGTGAAAGTTGCGTGACATAGGGAAGCCAGGTAGACTAGTACTCCAATTATTAGGGAATTGTTTCGTTCAGTAAAGCTCCATCGCAACGAGGTAACTCATGAGTAGTTCTAGTTCCTCTTCCAGTTCCAGTTCCAGTTCATCAAGCAGTTCATCAAGCAGTTCATCATCAAGTTCGAGTTCTTCCTCGGCCGGATGTGGGGGCTTTTGTTACCCCGACGAGAATATGTGCGTCGACTGCGGAGAGAACTGCTACTGCGATATTACAGGGCCGACACCGTGGCCATGTCTGGAAGTGCCTTCGGTCGTAGCACAAGCTGAATATGCGGCAGATCAGAAAGCCGGGCCGCCATTAGCGTGGGTCCGTGTGCCGAGGATGAGTAACCTCAATCAGTGGCACAATTTTCCTGTTCCTTTGAACAATCCCTGGACATCGTTTCCGATTCCTTGGATCGGATGGCATCTAATCTTTGCTCAAACTGGCACGGGTCCTGCACTTCCAACGATCACACCAATCACCGCTCCCTCCAATGTAAACATCACCAAGAACAAAGTTGTCTCTGCCGGTGTGTCTCTCCCGGAAGGCGGAGGTAGCAATTTTTACTGGGTTCCCGTGACGGAAACTCATCTCGCGGCGGAATTGCAGACTGTTGATTGGACCGTGACGTTCATTCGCAGTCAAAGCCCGTAACCATTTACGAACGGTTGTCGCATGGCGGTTTTGCATGTGTACCGCCGGAACCTGGATGCTCGGGGGGCTTGGCGAAGACCCCGGCGTTGCCGCGACCTTCGTCCTCGTCATCACCGTCCTCTTTCTAATCATCTTCGTCGACATTGTTGTCGTTTGGGAATGTGCAGCGCAACCGAGCGATCTTGAAGACTTCGAGGACGTTGGGACTGATGTCACAGAACTTCAGTTGTACGCCTTGGGTCTTTGCCTTCTTGTTCAGCAAGACCAACTTGCCGATCATCCCCAATGACATGAATTGCACGCCCTCAAAGCTGAGTAACAGCTTTTTGGTTTCAGACGCTCTCTCGACGAGACGCATTAGCTCGACACCAGCTTGCTGGATCGCGTCTTCATCGAGGATCTTCGACGAAGTAAAGTTGGCGCAAACAACGCTGTCAACAAGTTTGACCTTGATCCACATCGAAATGCTCCTCAAGTGACACCACGTTGCTGGACGCACGGTCAGCGCTAACTACTGCAAGCGATCGCGAGCTTCATCGGCCCACGGACTGTCGGGGGCCAGCTTGAGGAATTCGAGCCAGTGGATATCGGCTTCCTCTGGGCGTTCCAGTTCGTCGAGCGTTCGCGCGAGATGATAATGCACATCGGGATAATCACGATGGTGAGCCAGAGTGCCTTGGAAGGCGGCGACGGCCAACTCTAACTCGCCAGTTTCCGCTAATACGCAACCAAGGTTCGCGCGTGCCTCGACAAAGTTCTCGTCTAGCTCGATCGCCATGAAGTAACGTTCTCGAGCCGCGGAGATATCGCCAAGCAAATAGAGCAACTCGGCAAGATGGAAACACACCTCAGGTCGCGCGCCACCGGCTGTAAGCGCCGCGCGATACATCTCGACGGCCGATTCAAGATGGCCGTCGTCTTCGTACGTGATCGCGGCTTCAACCATTTCCTCAGGCGTCGTGGGTTCGGACGCTTCGGCGAGATGACTGGCTAACAACAAAGTCACTTGGTCGGACGAGCCTTCCGATTCGTCGGACATCTCCTCCGCGTAGGCCTCTAACGCGTCGAAGTCGATTCGCAATTGGCCGCCGGGCTCGACCAAGCCTTCTCCCTGACGAAGCAGGAGCTGCTTTCCTTCGACGATCACCGACAGCTGGGCGATCGGGCGATCAACATCGGGGACGTAACGCGATAAGGCGGCAAGTTTGGCTTCAATCGCGGCGGGTGATGCACCAGCAGCCAAGAGCTGCGCAAGCCGCTGTGCCGTCGCGATCTCTTGAAAATCAAAGTATGGCAGTCGTTGGACTTCGCGCGCAGGAACGATCAATCCTCGTCGATGCCATCGTCGCACGATCGAAACAGTAACGCCCAGCAGATCGGCGAGCATCGCGGGCGTGTAGAGACGCCGTACATGCTGTTCGGCCTCCACAATCCCGAGCCGTTGCCAGAACTGCGTTTCCGAGATGATCTCCAACCGTCCGTCGCCTGCCGCATCACGAATTTCGGCATCAAGTAACTCGCCATCCTCCGCCAGCGGCAACTCGTCGGCACCGATCACGATCAAGTCAACTTCCGCAGAACATTTAGCAACCGAAACACCGCCTTGATCGCGCACGAGCTGCTGGGCTTCACGGCGATTAACACCACCTAGCTTGCCAACGAACGCGACACGTTTGCCTTGCAACGCGGGACTTTCATTGTTGAGGACCGAAGACATGAGAGCGGCCTGAAGGTGGCGAGTACCGAATGACGAATGTCAGTGTTGCGGTCCAAGCTGGCCGTGTCAATTAGCTGGCGGCGGCGTTTACGAAGATAGCGCAAAAGAAAACGCAAGCAGGAGCTCGCGTTTGTGTTTCGAAGAGGTTGCTTCGCGCTAAGCCGTCGAATTGTCGCCAGCGTCGGCGACATGATCGTCACCGGCCTCCAAGCCCCGTCGACCACGTCCCATGTCAGGAATCGGAACAATGCGGGCCTCGCCTTGCTTCAATTCCGGATCACCAGTCGGCGTCTCATCATTTGCTGCCTCAACTTCGCCTGTACCCGAGTCTGCTTCTGCCTGCTCCTCACCAGTTGCTTCCGCAGGAGGTTCAGGAGTCTTTGCCTCCACGCGATTCGTCGTCGTTGGAGCGGCAGAAGAGGCGACAACTGATGGCAAGGCAGTCGCGGGGGCGGAGTAAGTCACGCGCGACGTGCTGTAAGTACTGCAAGGCGAACAAGTGTTAATCGGCACTCGCTCAACCACTGTTCGCGGAACAATCTGTTTCTCTTGCACCCACTTCATCACGGTGCGAGGCACCTGAACTGTCTTAGTGTCTGTGACCCATTTGCAAACGCGAACTCGGACTGGCTCTTCCTTCGTTTCGTACTCAACGCGCTGTGTCGTAATCTGAACCGGCTGTTCGACGATTTCGTCCACGTACTTGCAAACTTGGACTTGGTACGGTTCTTCGACAACGGTGTCCTCGTAACGCGTTACGTTAATCGGAACTTGCTCATTGACGACACGTTGTTGATAAGTCGTTTGGGGGACTTGCTGAGCGACAACATTCGGGACGTACTGTCGCTGGACTTGATAGGTCGCGGGCGGTGCCGTCGGAACCCAATGGATACCGCCACGTTGATAAACCATCGTGCCCGTCGCTGGATCTTGGACATAGCCGCCTTGCAGCCACTGAAGTCGATTACGCGAAACGCCTGGCATCAGCACATAGTTGTCGACGTACGATCCTTGGTCAACGTATTGCGTTTGCATGGTCGTTACCGGATCGTAAACAACGTGACTTCGATTCTGCATCACCTGTTCGGTGACAGGCCGTCGGACAACACGTCGCTGAGTTCGATTTTCTGTATCCCAAACAGCTTTGCGAACCGTATAGCGATTCATTTGAGTCGACGTTTCATTAACCGGCTTGGCCACCGTGTAGCGACGCATTCGCGTTTCGGTCTCCCAGACAGGCTTCTGGCTAGTGATCGTTTGCTGCTCGTAGATGGTTTCATAACTGGGCCGATAGACCGTTCGCTCTTCATTAACGGTCCGGTAGTGAACTCGATAGGCCGGATAGACCGTTTGCCCAAGTGCTGTCGCGTCGAACGACGCGAATGCCAAACAAGCAGAAAGCCCTGCGATCGCAGATTTGCAAATAGAAAAGTTCATCGACATTCTCACTTCACCGTGTTGTAATTCAGAGGTTACTCGTCGTTGTGGCACCCAATCGCCACAGGGCCGTGTGCGCATGCACCCCATACAAATGAGTCTGCCCAACAAAGCGTCTTCTCGCAAATGAAAAAAGTTGCTCGAAGTCCGCAGCATCATCGCAAAAATCAACTCCGACAAGGCTTTACGATTTTCAAGAATACTTGAAGTTTTTTTCGTCCCGTGCCGACGCTGAATCCGCGTTCGACAACCGAACTGATGCAGCCGATTGCGGTTGCGCCACAACTTTATCTAACCGCTATAACCGGACCTCACGCTGCGCTTGAATCATACGCAAAGTGAGTAGAAGCGGCTGGCAAATTGACGCCCGCTCAATCGCGTTCGATAAAACCTACTGCGCGACGGCTTTGTCACCCGTCGCTTGCATTGCCAGCAGCGCATCCTTCGCATTAAGACGGATGCCATGTCGAACGCGCGAACCAAATGAAGTCAGTTCGGAATCAACAATGCGTTGCAGCGCGACTCGAACTGGTTCAAGGTCATCTGCCGAGTTGTTTTCGGCCAACTGCCCGGAACTGTCGATACCGGCATTTATTACTTGCAGACGCTTCCAATCTCGACCCGATTCATGCTCTTCGCTCGCACCGGACTCTTTGTTTTCCGGGTCCAGCATCTCCAACAACACCGGAACCGCCCGCGCATCACCGTAGCGACACAATCCCGTTGCCGCGTTGTAACGAGCATTCGTATAAGTATCATCGAGCAAGATCACCAGTCGGTCCAACGCCGGTTCGCCGCCGATGACGCCCAAAACGTACGCCGCTGTCGAACGCAAGTCAGCTCTTGCTCTTTTCTCCTCTGGGGCATCTGTCCGTTCGCGTGATGCGGCGATCAACGCATCCATGCAGGCTTCGCTTTCTGACAGCGCGACATCTTTGTTGTCGTTCGCATACACACCAATCGCTTCGAGAGCCGTGCGTCTCACATCGATCTCGGCGGAATCACGCTCGAGCGTGGCGGCTCGCAGGATGGGAGGCAGTGCCTCGGCAACTCTAAATTCTCCTAAGGCTCGAGCGAGGAACATTCGCAACCGAATCGAGTTTTCGTCGAAGTTCTCTTGGTCCAATTGGCCATCGAGAACTGCGGCCAGTTCCGTTGCCATCTCGACATCACTCTTCAGATCTTCGTGTGCCGGATTGCGAAGTAAATCAGCGAGCGTCAACGCTCGTTGCCAGCTCGCTTCGTTCGGCTTCTTCAAATCACGAACCAACTCATGCGGATTACTACCCATGTGCGCCAGCCAGCTAAACATCAACCAAACCATCACGATCAATCCGACGATTAGCATCGGAATGATGAACAGTTGCAGCAGGAAACCAGCGGACGGCGGCTCGATGTGGGGGAGCGGCTTGTCGTCGATGCCAGGTTCGGCGGGAGCGTTTTCCGAAGAGGACATGCTCGTATAGCTCAGCGCAGGGAAAGCAAACGGTTAAGTTTAGGTGCGTCCAGCGGGGCGTCAACCGGCGCACAATGTCGCAGTGCGGCCTTCTCGAGGGCGCAGGACCGAGCGACTCCGACGGATTCAAATCTTTGGCGGGGTGCAAAACTATTTCTCCCGAATCAGTTGGTTTAGTTGAATCCATGCCCACGCATCACTATGTTGTGAGGGAACATCTCGCCGAATTGCGGGAACCAGCCGACGAAAAAATGATTGGTGGGGGTGAGCGTGGCAGATTCTTCGAGTACATATCGACCAACTGTCTCGGTCCAAGGCGACTTAGCTCACCTGTGTCTCTACGAACGACATCGGATCAGTCCTGATGATTTTGCGAACGGAGTCCCGCCTTATCGAGCCGTGCGGGACTTCTCAGGCCGAATACTTCGAGGTGGCGCAGAACTACTCGCCGACATGGTCGAAGCCGCCGCCACCTCGATTCCTTCAAACAGACATTTATCGCTTGCATTGTGTAAAGAAGGGCAACAAAGCTCAGAGAACTCCTGGAGCTTCGTTGGGGATCAAGGCCCATTCCAGCTCAATCTGATTCTCGGCGGAACAGACACACAGCCGTTACCATTTACCGTATGGTCAGACGCCGTCAGTCTCTCGTTCTCGAATGGCATACTTCATATCGTGACAAGTCTTCGTGATGCAGAAACGCATCGCTACATAAAGCGAATTGTCAAACCGTTTACAACGAGGGCGTCCGGCAAGCTGAAGCCACGGACATCGATTCATATCTCCGTCGAAGCAGATACGTTGACCGTCGGTGAGCCACTCACCATCGTCCCCGGTTCGGCGCTGACCAATCAGCCCCACTTTGTAATTCCAGCACAGTACGAATTATCGGACATCCGCCATGGCGAGTCGTTCATAGTCGATCAAATAGCAGACGCATGTTCGCTTGTCGGCCAGGAGAATATGGATGTAGACATTCGTCTTGAGTGCGCATCAGACGCATCTCTTCCGGCCGTCCACTTGCGGGGAAAGCTAGGCGATCTCCTGTTCCAGCCTGATGAAATTATCATTTCCCACGTGGCCGATGACTCGATTCTTGCGGATCGATCGATCAAAGTTTACGAAACGGAGAGGCCGGTGTTATCGGCGTCAGCCGACAGTTCAACGGTTAACGTGCGGCGTGCTTTTTGGCGAGTCGAGTCGTATAAGTCCATTGAAACTGAACCGTCGGTTTACCGACTATGCGACGCGCAAGGTTACGACAGTACGGTTCACGAGACAGCCAACGTTGCGCTCTCAGATTCTGCTGACGAACCAACACTCGCAACGGATCCGACCGCTCCTCCTTTCGTGGATGCGAGCCAGTTAGACGAACAACACGCTGGCTACGTGTTTCAAGATTTGGGATTCGGATTTGCGGTCGACAAGTCGAAACCATGGGCGTCAAAACTCGCGAGAGTGAAGGACGAAGGCGGTTTCGTCGTTGCCGTCATCGATCGAACGCTTGAGTCATGCGTGAGTCCACCAGATACCGGTTCAATTTGGATGGACCTTCGCGATGATCAGCAGTTGCGAGTTAGCACGATCGTGATCCTCAGCGCTCACGTGTTGCGAGGATTCGGGTGTCGGATCAGCCATCGTATTTCCCTTGAGCGCACCGCACAGGAATGTGTCAAGGCATTTACTCACCCGCAACTCGCGCCGTTGGTTCAGTTTGGGCACGTGATCGTTCGTATCGGAGTCGCGGCGGCGTTGTACATCCAAAACAATGGGACCTTTTCGCTGCACTACGACCCCGAAGGTCGGTGTGACCCCGATTCGCAATCGTTCGAGGCTTTTTATCGCGATCCTAATGAGCACGGGCGCGTGGTTGGCAATAATTCAGTTTTTGCCGCATCGTTGGTTGCCGAGTTATTTACTTTCGGCATCGTACAAGAGAGAAACATGTGGAACACGCCAGAAGTCAGCGCTGCCCTTGGTAGCGGGATTGACTTTGCGATTCACCGAAGTCAGACGCTTCACGAACTCGGATACGGAACACCGGCCCAATTCGCGGACCACTCCCAAGTTGTCGAGTTAGAGTTTGATGCGGCCAGGCGAGTCTTTGCCGACGACCCCGCTCAGGCCACTAAACCAATCGGTGAAGTCTCGGTCTTAGCGAATCAGACTTGGAGCATTCTTGAAGAATCCGCCCAAGGGAAGCTCTATCAATTGGCGTGCCAAATCGCCTACAGCGGCATTAGTACGGCATTCAATCCTCCGGCAGATAATAATAACGAGCTATTCTCGATCGTCGCACCGGTCGTTCGATTCGGCAAGATGATCACATTTGATAGAAGCGAAATTGAGAGCTTTCGAAACGTCGACTCAATCATCCGCGAGTACCGCCGCGATAAGGAACGTACGAAGCCACTATCGATCGCCGTCTTTGGTCCACCCGGATCGGGAAAATCCTTCGGCGTCGAGCAAGTTGCCCGAGGGATCTTCGGTGCCGGTAAATACAAATTGCTCAAGTACAATCTGGCGCAATTCTCTTCTCCAGACGACTTAGCTACTCCTTTCCTGGAAATCAAAAACAACACCGGTGGCGATCTACCACTGCTAGTGTTCTTTGATGAATTTGATTGTCGCCTTGGAGACGAAGAACTCGGTTGGCTCCGGTTCTTCTTGGCGCCAATGGAAGATGGAAAGTTTAAACATGGCGAGCAGATGCTTGATCTCAGCAAGGTAATCTTTGTTTTCGCGGGCGGGACATCACAGGCCTTTCAGGAATTCGCCGGACATTTTTCGCAACAACCTACCGCGATGTCGGAAGCCGAGCGGCTCAACTTCGTAAAGGCGAAGGGGCCTGATTTCATTTCTCGTCTGGCGGGACACATCGATACGGTAGGAATCAATCCCAAGAATGAGACCGATAGTAATGCGGTCGTCCGCCGAGCAATTCAGCTACGGGCGAATTTGGAGCAACGAAATCTCGTTGGAGCGAGTGGGCGAGCAATGATTTACCCAGCGTTAATCGAAGCATTGCTGCGTACTCCTCGGTTTACCCACGGCAGCCGTTCGTTGAGAATCGTGTTAGAAAACTGCATCACTCCCTCAGGAATGGTGAAGATTCCATCGATAGGCCAGTTGAACATGCATGTGGACGGAGGTCAGTTCTTAAAGGATTACGAGGAGGCACTACGCCACCCGGTCGTTCACCCCGGCGTTGGCGTCATGAACGGCGAGTATGGCGACTAGGAAACATCGGCGGACTTTGATGGATCGAATGGTACTTTCTGTAAGTATCTTTGGATTGACATCCTGTCGACCATAGTTTTCTGTCACCCGTGGTCAGCTTTGTTTCCGATGAATATACTTCAGGCAGACATATTGAAGAATTATTCGTAATGCTTTACTCTGTCACACATAACGGTCAGAATAAACTCGCAAAGCCGACCTTCACCAAGGATCACTCGGATGACGAAGACGATCGACTCTCGGCGTGAGATGATCAGAAAGCTACGTTTCCGCCTGCGAGTCAAGGATCGTTCAAAGGGACTATTCGATTACGCGTTTGTGCCGTCGAATGAAAACGCCAAGGAATCGGGCGGTCGAGCGCTCCGTCGAAGAGCAGCGATACGCCGAGTGAAGACACTCCTACAATCGTGATGTTTCGGAGTGTCTGGTATCTTTCCGGCGACCGAGGACGAACCGATTCCACCTACGTGCCCCGAGTCTCTACGGCGGCGGATTCGTCTGGGCCATGTTGTGAAATCAGGTTGGTTTAGCCTTCCTGTAGTCGCACATTTCAGGACGTAATTGCAACGTCGCCGATTGAGCGTTCGTGTTGCTACGGCTAGGATGAGCCGTTTCAGAATTGAAGACGAACTAGCCTACTTGAGTGCTGATTCAACACGCTCTGGCTAAGATTCGATGGATGATGAAGAGGCACGTAAAGATGGAGAAGCGCACGCTCGGCAAGACAGACATGGACCTCACCGTGCTGTCTTTCGGTGCGTCGTCTCTGGGGGCGGAATTCCGCAACATCGACTTGGAAGAGGCGTTTCGAAGTGTCCGAGTAGCTCTGGATCTGGGCATGAACTTCATCGATACGTCGCCGTTCTACGGACGCGGCATGAGCGAGATGCTACTGGGGCGCGTGTTGCCTGATATCCCACGAGATAGCTACTACCTCGGTACGAAGCTTGGCCGCTATGCCGGACAACACTTTGACTTTAGTGCTCGGCGTGTTGAGGAGAGTGTCGACATTTCGCTAGAGCGAATGAAGGTCGACTATCTCGACATCGTCGTGTGTCACGACCTTGAGTTCGTCGAGATGTCGCAGATCGTCGAAGAAACGATTCCCGCGTTACGAAAGCAAGTAGAGAAGGGCAAGGTTCGCTATATCGGCGTCAGCGGATACCCGATGAAGATGTTCAAGTACGTGCTGGAACGTGCCGAGATCGACGTGATCCTAACTTACAACCATTACACGCTTCAGAACGATATGGCACTTGAGTTGGTGCCAATTTGCGAAGCGAAGGACGTTGGTATCATGAACGCCGCGCCTTTCTCGGCTCGGCTGTTAACAACGGCAACATTGCCCGAGTGGCACAAGGCGACACCGCAGGTTCGCGAAATCGCCAAGCGGGCCGCAGATCATTGCTCCAGTCGTGGCACCGATATCGCGCAGCTGGCCCTGCAATTCTCTCTTGCTCACTCAAGCTTCGCGACATGCGTCACTGGCTCGGCGAACCCGAACCGCGTCGCTCAATGGGTGGAGTGGGCTGCGGAACCAATGGACGAGCAACTGTTAGCAGAGACGCTTGAAATACTGAAACCCATCCATAACTGGTTCTACATCGAAGGACGGCCAGAGAATAATGACGAACCAGTCGGATAGCGAGGCGCCATGTCTGACTTTCGATAGAACATGACCGATTGACACAAGACAGCTATCTTTGATCGATCTTATATTACGTAATTCTAAACACCGCTTTTCACCCGAGTACTTCTATCAATGCGAGCCATTCGACTTAACGAACCTAAACAATTCCAACAGGTCGAGATTGACGAGCCAGGCAGCCCTGGTCCGGGGCAAGTGTTGGTTCGCACCCATCGCATGGGAATCTGCGGCACAGACTACAGCGGCTATCTCGGCAAGATGCCATTCTTTCGCTACCCGCGCATTCCCGGCCACGAGTTGGGCATCGAAGTCTTAGAAATTGGTGAAGGTGTCGCGAATGTAAAGTCCGGTGATCGATGTAGCGTCGAGCCGTACATGAACTGCGGCGAATGCTATCCATGCCGAAAGGGCAAACCGAACTGCTGCGAGACATTAAACGTTATCGGAGTGATGATTGACGGAGGCCTCTGCGAGCGGTTCTTGATTCGCGCTGACAAACTACATTCGTCCGAGAAGCTTTCGTTCGAGCAACTCGCGTTGGTGGAGACGCTCGCGATTGGCTGCCATGCCACGGATCGAGGTGCTCCGCAAAAGGGTGACCACGTCTTGATCATCGGTGCTGGCCCAATTGGCTTGGCGACGCTTGAGTTCACGCGTCTGACCGGTGCCACGATCACGGTCATGGATATGGTGCAGTCGCGTTTGGACTTCTGTCGCGAGACGTACGGAGTCGCGCACACAGTGCTCTTCAACGGCGACGGTAGCGAAATCGACAAGATGCGAGAGTTCACAGGTGGAGACATGTATGCCGTCGTCACCGATGCGACGGGCAGCAATCGATCGATGTCCAATGCTCTGAACTATGTCGCGCACACTGGCTCGTTAGTTTATGTCGGCATTACAACGGCCGAAGTCAGCTTCGAACACCCGAAACTGCATCGCCCTGAAATGACGATCAAGAGCTCGCGAAACGCGTTGCCTTCTGACTTCGCTCGTATTATCCGACTGATCGAAGACGGCACGATTAACACGAGTCCTTGGATCACACACCGCGTCGGATTCGACGCGGTTATCGAGAACTTTGAAACGTACACACGACCGGAAACGGGAGTGATCAAAGCGATCATCGAAATGTAGCCATCACTTTCGGAGCGATGAGCCTTCGCCGTAAATGCCTCCCCACTTTGCTCCATTTCCGATTATTCAACCTCAAACGAAAGGGCTCGTCACGCGGAGCGTGATGACTACAAAGAGAACTCCCATGATCCCATCAGCCGTAACCGTCAGCCTCGTGACTCAAGCCCGCGGAGGCCCCTTCGTCTTTTGGGACGATCTCCGTGCCGCCGCAGAGAAGGCAGCCGCGTTGGGATTCGACGCCATCGAGATCTTCGCGCCCTCACCTTCCGCTGTGAACGCCGACGAGTTGAAGGTATTGCTCGAAAGGCACCACCTCAAGGTCGCGGCGGTCGGCACCGGTGCTGGCATGGTCATTCATGGGTTGAGCTTGATCGATCCCGATCCAGCTCAGCGAGCCACAGCCACAGAATTCGTGCGCAGCATTATCGATATGGGAGGACCGTTCGGCGCTCCTGCGATCATCGGTTCTATGCAGGGCAAGTGGGGTGGTGACCAAAGTCGCGAAGATGCTCTCGCGCTGCTTGCTAGTGCTCTCGAAGAACTTGGCGAATACGCGGCAAAGCACAATGTTCCGCTGATTTATGAACCTCTAAATCGCTACGAGACAAATCTAATTTGCACGATGGCAGATGGCGTTGAGTTCCTCAAGTCGTTAACGACAACGAACGTCAAGCTCCTCGCCGACTTGTTCCACATGAACATTGAAGAGACGAGTATCGCCGACGGGATTCGCGATGGCAAAGGCTACATCGGCCACGTGCACTTCGTCGATTCAAATCGCCGACCTGCGGGCCTTGGCCATATGGAATACGAACCGATTGCTGCCGCGTTGAACGAGATCGGCTACGTAGGCTACGCGTCAGCGGAAGCCTTCGCGTACCCAGATCCCGATGCCGCTGCGAAACAAACAATCGAATCCTACAACAAGTACATCAAGTAACAGAAAGTCGTATTGATGAGTGATGCAAATGAGACAGGATGCGTGACGCTTGGTCTCGCTCCCAGCTTTGGATTCGGTGATCGGATTGGTCTGGCGACTCCTGGCCACGTAGAAGCGATGAAGCGATCGGGAGCCGGCATCGAGCCGATCTTTCCGCAGCAATCAATACGCGAGATGGCGCGCACGAGCCGCTCGCCACAAGGTGTCATGCGCGATGCGATTGATGGGATGAAGCAAGCTGGTTGGACTGGCAGGACAGGTGCCGACGCAGACCATCTAAAGACCAACGAAGACGTTGATCGCACGGCGGTCGCTGGCTTCACTTTCTTTACGATCGATCCCTCCGACAATGTCGACGAGCATTCGGACAGCTACGACGAAGCGACTCTTCGCGACAAGTTTAACGGCATTCGAGATTCGATCGGGTGGTTCGACAAGTACCTCGGCCAAAAGATCACTTTGGCAACGGGAACGACCGTCGCGCTCGATGAGCAGGCGTGCATGCGGTGCGCGGTGAAATATGGCGCAGCGATCAACCACGCGATGGCGCTGGCCGACTATATCAAGACCGTACAAGAGTCAGCCAGTCGCGATTACGAAATCGAGTTGAGTGTCGACGAGACGGATCAGCCAACAACGCTGGCCGAACACTACATCATCGCCGACCAATGTGTCAGTCGCGGCATGAAGCTGGTCAGCCTCGCCCCACGCTTCATCGGCGAACTCGAAAAGGGAGTCGACTACAAAGGCAACGTTGACGCGCTGGAGGCATCGCTGAACGAACATGCCGCCATCGCGGACTTACTCGGCCCTTACAAGCTGAGCTTGCACTCGGGGTCCGACAAAGTTTCGATGTATTCGGCGCTGGCTCGCGCAACCAAAGGCCGTTTCCATGTGAAAACGGCGGGCACGAGCTACCTTGAAGCCTTGCGAGTTGTCGCCCGTCATGACGAACCACTTTTCCGAGAGCTGATTGATTTCGGTCGTTCCCGTTACGACACGGACAAGGCGACGTATCACGTGTCGGCCACGAACGAGGCCGTTGCACCAGCAAGCGAAATCGCGAACGCGGATGGCCTGGAGCGAATTTACTTGGAGCGATGGGCTGATGTACCGACAGGCAATGGTTTCACTGAGCCAGGACGCCAGATCTTGCATTGCACGTTCGGCTCTACGCTGACACACGAAGAGTTCGGCCCAGCAGTGCGAGCAGTCCTCGAAGATCATCCCGATACCTACACGGAAGTTTTGGCTGACCACTTTAGTCGGCACTTGGATGCGTTGGCTGCTGGAATGTAGGCTCTTTCGCAGCCGAAATCGCGAACGATACAGCTCGATTCATGAGGACAAACGCGTGCTCAAACACCAACTGATCCACCCAGAGATTAATGCGATTCTCGGAGCCGCCGGTCATCACGGTAGAGTCTTGATCGCCGATGGCAACTACCCGGCGTCGTCGAAGATCGGTCCCAATGCAAAGCTCGTGCATCTGAACTTGATGCCGGGCGTATTGACTTGCAATCAGATTCTGCAGGCAGTTTTATCTGCTCTCCCCGTCGAGGCCGTCAATACGATGATGTATGAAACAACCGGCCAGTATGCGTTGGCGGAAGATCCGCCAGTTTGGGCCGATTACCGCGAAACGATGGCAGTGGCTGGTCTCGATTTAGAACTGGAGCCGATCGAGAAATGGGCGTTTTACGACGCGGTGGCAACTCCCGATCACATCCTGACGATTCAGAGCGCTGATCAACAGCGATTCGCTAACATCTTGTTAACGATCGGTGTCCGCATGGATTAGTCGTCCACGGCGAGCGCGGACCCGTACGCCCCGTTCGGCTGATTATGCGACCGCCGACGTCACGCTTGAGTCGCCGGACATCCGCTCAACAGCCATACGCCAAAGATTGGGGATCGTCACCCGGTGATCCGCCCCAAAATAATAACTTTGCCCGCCATCAGCGACCGTACGGACGAGGATCGTCTTCCAAGGCCGATAGTAGTACTGATGGTGATCCTTTGTCGGCGGACCTTCTCGATAATTCGGTGGTAACTGAACAAGGTCGAAGACAGCAGTCGTAAAATCGCAGATCTTCTGATTCGACTGCCTCGCAACATTCCGAGCCATCGACAGTGCCTTGAGATATACCTCCGGCCCGGTAACCGCGCTTCCGATATTCAAATACACGCCACCTTCAAGCTGTTCGATCGCGCTCGCAAACATCAAAAAGTCGGTGAAGCTCGCCTTCCCGAGTGCCGCACCATCGCAGTTTGCGTGAGCATGGATGATGTCGCTGCCGACGCTGACGTGAGACGTCACCGGCACGCCGGCTTGCCAGCCTGCAGCAGCGATACTCAGATCGCGACGCGGAAGTTTGCTCTCTTCAATGGTTCGGCCGACCGCTTCGCCAAGCCCTTCGCCTCGTTGTGCGGCAGCGGAAATGATGTCGTTCAAAGCTCCAGTTTCGTTCCATAGCCCGAACTGTCCTTGCTTAATCCACTTCGGTACATCTTCGCTCGTTCCATCGCCGAGCGCCAATTCGAAGTCATGGATGATCCCAGCACCATTGGTCGCCAGATGTGTGATCACTCGCCGTTCGATCAGGTCAATCAAGAATCGCGACAGTCCGAGCTTGATAGGATGTCCGCCCATCATCAGCACGACAGGGCGATCGTTTCTTCGAGCCTCTACGATGCGATTAACAAGTGCGGAAAACTCTGGGTACTCATACGGCTCGACAGAAGCATCAAGCGACAGGCAATCGGTTACTGCCAGATCATGCCCACGCTCGGCAAGCGACTTCAACTTGATCTGCTCACGGTCGAACAGCGGATAACGGCTCATGCTAGCAGTTCCTTCGGGTGAAACATCGCTGAGTTATACCGATTCGAGCAAAGTCGCTGAAAGATCATTCAGCGACATTGCGCAACTTCTCTTTGACTCCAAGACGATCCCGACTATAAGTTTGCACTCGTTTCACGCACTATTAACCTCGGCGACAGAGACCTCGCACAGATGAAACCTGCCGACTTGCTTACCGTTCTACAAAATCTCACCTCACCGCGAGTGCTGGTTGTCGGCGATCTGATTCTCGACCGCTATACGCGAGGCAACGCGGAACGTGTCAGCCAAGAGGCACCGATTCTCGTCCTGCTTGCCGACGAGCGGGAAGAACGTTTGGGCGGAGCAGCCAACGTCTGCCACATGCTGCGAGAATTGGAATGCGAAGTAGCGTGTGCCGGAGTCGTTGGCGATGACGAAGCAGGGAGCTCCGTCCGAAAGCTGCTGAGTGATGTTGGCATTGGCTGCGACTTACTGCTGACGGACGCCAGTCGCCCGACCACGGTCAAGGAACGCTTCATCGGTCGCGTCGGCGGGCTGCGACCTGGACAGATGCTACGCGTCGATCACGAAGTCCGGACGCCGCTATCGCAAGCACTCACTGACGAACTGCTGGAAAAAGTTCGGCAAACGGTATCAGAGTTCGACGTCATTCTCATTTCAGACTACGCAAAAGGTGTCTGCACTCCGGCGGTAACGCAAGCGATCATCGAAGCGGCGCGTCAAGCCAGCAAGCCAATACTCGTCGACCCGCTTCGCGGCGGCGACTATCAGCAGTATCGAGGCGCGACGCTCCTCAAGCCGAATCGCGTCGAAACTGAGCTAGCCGCGGGCTGCAAAATCAAGACGTCCGATGATGCGGTTCGCGCTGGCAGCTGCCTCTGTGCCGACCTTGGAATTGATCTAGCGGTGATCACACTCGACAGTCAGGGTATGGCTCTCGTGCATCGTGAGGGTCACGGCCAAGTCATTCCGACACGAGCCCGCTCGGTCTACGACATTACTGGTGCCGGTGACATGGTCTTAGCGATGCTTGCAGCGGCGATCGGTGGCGGAGCAACGGCAGAAGAAGCAGTGCATCTCGCGAACACGGGGGCCGGACTAGAAGTCGAGCGGGCTGGCGTTGCTGTGATCAACAAGCAAGAAATCGCCGACGAATTGTGCGCTGGGGTTCACAACGGTCGCGGCAAAGTTGTCTCTCTCGAGCAAGCCGCCATATGGGCTCAAGAGCAACGCCGCCAAGGACAACGCGTTGTCTTCACCAACGGTTGTTTTGATCTCTTACACGTTGGACATGTCTCCTACTTGGCAGAGGCGGCGGCTTTGGGCGATCAGCTCGTCGTTGGCATCAACAGCGACGTTAGTGTGAGGAAACTAAAGGGGCCAAGTCGTCCAGTCATTAACGAAGTCGATCGTGCCGCGGTGTTGGCCGCGCTCTCCTGCGTCAGCTCAGTCGTTGTATTTGACGAGGAGACGCCGCACCAGCTACTTCACGCCATCCGTCCTGACGTCCTCGTAAAAGGCGGAACATACTCGGTCGACGAAGTTGTCGGAAAAGAAGTGGTTGAAGCGTACGGTGGTCAAGTTTGCGTTGTTGGTTTGGTTGACGGTGTCTCAACAACTAACATCCTCCACTCGGCAACCAAGCAGCAATCGGCCCCAGTGGCACCAAAACGTCGAGTCGCGTGAGGGCAAGCGGTAGGCTCAGCGTGCCTACGAAACTTTGCCCGTTTGACGCAAATAGGCGATCGCTTGATCAGCGAGCGATTCTGGTGAGCGTTCCGCGGAAGCCAGTCGCAGCTCGGGGCGTTCGGGAGCTTCATACGGATCATCAATCCCGGTGAAGCCCTTCAACTCGCCCGCCCGAGCCTTCTTGTAGAGCCCTTTCGGATCTCGCGATTCACAAACTTCGAGTGGTGCGTCGACAAACACTTCGATGAAATCGCCCGGCTGTCCGCTGGTCTCAATTCGTCGCCGGACGGCATCGCGATCACGTTGGTACGGACTGACAAATGCCGTGATGGTAATGAGGCCGGCAGAAGCGAACAGCTCGGCGACGGACCCGATGCGACGAATGTTCTCTTCGCGATCTTCCGCTGAGAAGCCTAAGCCAAATCGCTGAGCAAACTCGTCGCGATGATCGGCTTTGAGTATCCCGGGGCTCGCGTTCAAGCCATGACGAACATTATCGCCATCGAGCAGGAATGTATGAACTCCGAGCTGATGCAGCTTGTGATCGACAACGTTCGCCACCGTGCTCTTGCCGCAACCGCTCAGGCCTGTGAACCACAGCACGCAGCCACGATGTCCGTTTAGCTGCTCACGCTCTTCGCGAGAGACCGCCTGCGAATGCCAAACGACATGCACTTCTTCCTTGGTCATTGGTTATTGGTCCTTGGTCATTCAGTCTGCAATCCCAGCCAACTCGCACAAGTTTGCTGCCATCACCGGTTGCGGGCAGCTCCAGACGAGAAAGAACAACGCCTCGCGACACCAGCGACCGGCCGGGTGACCGACAACGTAGCCAGTTCCTTTGGCGGCCGCGAGTGTCGCTTGTGAGCTGCGGAGCGCCAGACTGTTGGACCGAGTTCGCAGGTTTTCGGTTGAACAAACCGGTTCGCCAGCCGCTGCATTCAGCAGGTCGTGTCGCAGCTCGTACCACTCGGCGTGCAGGGCGTCGGTCGCTGGGACTAAGTCACCGCGTTTGACAGCTTCCTCTTGAAGGAAACGCACCGCACCTCCCGCCAAGCCGATGGCGAGCGCCGACGTTTGAAAGCCACCGGGCCTAGCACCAACACCTTGCTTCATGACACCTTCCATGGGCCCCGCAACTAGCCACTCTCGTCCTAGGGCAACTCGATCACAGTGAACGGCACCCGTATGACTGGCCGAAAGGCCGACCAACTCCGCGACGGGTGCGACCGAGACGCCGGGCGCATCCATCGGTAATACGGCGAGCACCTGCCGCCCGTCGGCGATGGTGGCTCCGATCAGGATATGATCGGCAAACGGGCCTCCTGTGACCCAAGGGCTAAATCCGTCGACAACGAATCCGTCCGGCGTTTCTTCGGCACGCAAAACCGGCTTCGCGAGATGCCGACGGCTGGTTGTCAGGTGCGAGAGACCGACCGTCGCGAACTTCTCGCCGGAACACAAATTGGGCAGAAGATTGGCTTTCAGGCCCTCGTTGTCGCACGCCTCGATCCGTCGGCAGGCTCCGGTCCGCTGAGTGATGATAAAGGTCGTCGTCAGGCAGGCGGCACTCAACTCGAGATAGCCTTGCATGACATCGGGTTCGGCCCACCCCTGACCACCAGATTCCTTCGACAAGAACCACTCGAAGACACCATATTCACCGCAAAGTCGTAACTGCGCTGCTGGCCACGCATTTGGCTCGTCTAACTGCGGTGCTAGCTCGCGAAGCTTCTGGCAAAGCTCTTGCAGGTTCTCGTGTTGGGGCGATTCGATGCGAGTTCCCATAGGTGACAGCATACTCGTGGTTCGTCAACGTTCAAACACCCGCGCACTCGACCAATTTCGTGTATAGCACCTATTCTACTAATCCGCTTACGGCGAGCCGCGAGCTTCGGTCGCAATCGCCTTGACACCCCTCCCCTCGACAAGTAACAAACCGCTCTCGACAATGCCCGCAAAGACACGGAAGGCTTTTGGCCTCTAGACCAAAGGAATTGCTATGAGTCAGGTAGAAGAAATGCCCGAAAAAGGAATCACTGCACCGGGATCACAGGCATTAACGGCAGGCGAGTCGAGCCCCGATACGCTGTACGAAAAATGCCAGTTCTTGTCGAGAAATCTTTGGTGGAGCTGGCACCCCGAAGTCATCAGCCTGTTTCGCGATCTCGACCCCATCCGTTGGCGGCAGCTCGACCATAATCCAATCGCGCTTTTGAAAGAGTTCACACCCGAGCGTTTGGCAAATCGCGCCTCAGAAATGGTGCTGTACAGCCGCGTCAACTATGCCGTGCGCCGGTTGAAGGAGTACTTGGCTACCAGACCAGATTGGGGAGCTACGAATACGGGGGTCCTCGGGGCAAAGCCGGTCGCTTACTTCTCGGCCGAATTCGGTATGCACGAATCGATGCCGATCTACTCGGGCGGCCTCGGCGTGTTGTCAGGTGACCATGTGAAAAGTGCGAGTGGTTTGGGGATTCCGTTCGTCGCCATTGGCCTATTTTACGGTCAAGGCTATTTTCGCCAGCACCTGGACGAAGACGGTTACCAACGCGAAGAGTATCAGGACACAAAAGTCGAGAATGCGCCACTCGAACCAGCACGCGGACCAGATGGGAAACCTGTCACGATCCAAATCGATACTCGCAACGGACAAATCTTCGCGAAGGTCTGGCTCGTTCGCGTTGGTCGGGTCAAGTTATATCTGCTTGATTCGAACGTGGAAGGCAATAAACCGGAAGACCGTGAACTAACCAATCGTCTTTACGGTGGCGACGAGCGAACACGCGTTCGCCAGGAGTTGTTGCTGGGCGTTGGAGGTGTGAAGGCTCTTCGAGCCCTCGGCATCTCGCCTGGTGTCTATCACCTGAACGAAGGCCATAGCGCGTTTGGGCCGTTGGAGGTGATTCGCGAACGAATGCATTATGACGGCATGACGTTCGACGACTCGTTGCGAGAGGTGGCACAGCACACCGTATTCACAACGCACACGCCAGTTCCAGCCGGACACGATCGCTTCGATGGCGCCTTGGTCGAAGAACATCTTGGTCCACTGCGAGATTCGCTCGGAATCTCTTACGACCAACTGATGGGGCTGGGACGCGTCGAGCCACAGAACGAGAACGAATCGTTCTGCATGACGGTCGTCGGTCTCAAGCTTTCTCGACGCGCAAACGCGGTCAGCAACTTGCATGGCCACGTCAGTCGCCGCATGTGGGCGCCTTTATGGCCTTGGCGGGTTGAAGAAGAAGTTCCGATCGGGCACATCACCAATGGCGTTCACGTACCCAGTTGGTTAGCGTGGCAGATGCGTCAACTGTACGACAGCCACTTTTCGCCTGGTTGGTCGAGCGGCATGGGTGAACCGGATGCTTGGCAGAATATTCATCAAGTCGATCCTGGCGAATTGTGGGAAACACATAACGCGCTAAAGAGCTTACTACTCACATTCGTCCGCCGTCGCCTGAGCCGGCAGTGTCGAAGGCGCGAGGAAGGTGAAGACGCCGTCGAGGCAGCTCGCAACGTGCTCGATCCAAACGCGTTGACGATCGGTTTCGCTCGCCGCTTTGCGACGTACAAGCGAGCCAATCTCTTCTTATTCGATCTGGAACGCATCTTGGAGATGCTCGACAGCCGCGAGCGGCCTGTGCAGTTCATCTTCTCAGGCAAAGCGCACCCGAAAGACGAGCCCGGAAAGCAATTCATCCAACGCGTGGCAAACTTACGGCACGATCAACGTTTCGCCAAGAAGATCGTGTTCGTCGAAGACTATGACATCAACGTCGGGCGACACATGGTACAGGGCGTCGACGTGTGGCTGAATAATCCGCGGCGACCGCTCGAAGCTTCCGGAACGAGTGGCCAGAAAGTTGTCCTCAATGGCGGCTTGAATTTTTCGATTCTGGACGGTTGGTGGGCGGAGGCCTACGACGGTTCGAATGGCTTTGCCATCGGAAACGGAACACAGCATGTCTCGGACGAAATCACGGACCGGCGCGATGCAGAAGCGTTATACAGCGTTCTAGAAGAGCAAATCATTCCGACGTTTTACGATCGAGATGTTGACGGGCTGCCGCGTCGGTGGATCAAGATGATGATGAACTCGATCTCGACACTGGCTTGGCGGTTCAGCGCTCATCGTATGGTGATGGACTACACGCGAGCGTGCTACGTCCCGGCCGCCGGTGGCCTCAGTTGTGATATGCCTGATTCTTAGGCGAAAGCCGATGCAAGAAGACAACCGTAGCGTTTCCGCGGCTGAGCCCGCTCGAGCAGAATCGGAGTGCTCGTTGGTCTGCCCCGTTTGCGCGGGTCGATTGATCGAGATCCGAGCGAAACTGCAATGCTCGCGATGTCACACCATTTGCGAGACGTGTTGCGAAGGTGGGCGGTCGTAAGTCGGCCTTGGCTGAATTCTCTGCGTCTCGAACGCTTGCCACGCATCGCTCACGCTCAGAACACACGAGGCCGCGTCCCGAGCAGGGCATCGCCAAATTGGCAATGCCTCCTGCTTCAGGTAACGCGTCTTACGCAAATCTCACTAAAAGGGATCGCGGTCCTGTGCGCCCCGCATTTTTGCGGCCTGCCCAATCAATTGCAGCACGTCCTCTTCAACCTCGACGCGATACGCAATTCCTCGTGGGATTCCTTTGGACGAGATCGCGATTTGGTCTTTGCCCTGACCATTCTTCATCGCTTCGGCCAGACCAGCCACCACGGGATCATCGTCGATCGATGCTGCAAAGTTAAGAATCGGTCCCAACGCGATGTTTACCGTCATCGGTGACGTTTCGCCCTTCGCTGCCGCCGAACCGTCGATCACTTGCTTTAGAAGCTCCACCGAATCGGTGCCGAATGCAAAGTACACACTCTTGGCACCGGTGCCGACAACCGTAATCATCTTGTCGCCAAGAATCTTCCGTGCCTCCTCCTCACGTTGCGGAATCGGAACGACGATCGTATGCAGCGAGACGCCGCCATGAGTTTCGGCATCGAACTTGACTTCGACTCCGGGATTGTCCTTTGCTTGTTTCGCCAATTTGACCAAACGCTTCAAATCTTTCTCCACCGATTTTCCGTCCGCGATGAAACCACCGGCGACAAAGTTGATGTTCTGCGGCTCAAGCAACAAAGTGGCTCCTCCGTTCAGCTTCCCGGCCTCGATCGTTTGTTGCAGCACATCCATCAAGGATCCAACGATGTCCTTCGCCGCGGCGCGAGCTTCGTCGTTCGGCAAATCATCGTCCTTATCGATCTCTTCGAGCGCCTTCTCACGAGCGGCATTTAGCATCAAGACTGTCTTTTCGACATCCTCTTTCAAAACAGGAGCCGTGAAATGGACTGTCGCGGCCGCACCCGGGACCAAGAATCCTGCGAATTCCGATTTTATCGTGACCGCTGACTCTATCTCTTTGGCAAGATTCGTCCCCGCCAGCGCCGTCGCGCTGAAATCGATGAACGTCTTCCCCTCGTTGCTGGACGTTCCCCATCCGACCGTCAGCTGATCAGCCTCGTCGGCGAATCGGCCGATCCGACCGATCACGCGCCCGCCAACTTCTTGCTGCGCTCGGCGTTTGTCGTCATCGTCTTCGCTGGCTACGGTTCGTTCAAAACCTTCCTTGATCTCCGACAAAAACATCTGCCGGAGTTCCGCGGGCACACTTTGCACATTGGCTCGAATTGCCACATCATAAGTTTCGTACAATCCTTCGAGCATTAACTTGGGATCAGCTGGAACATTATCTAGATTGGCTCGCTGGTCGCTGGCGAATATCCAACCGTCCTTCTCCTTCAAAAAGATCTCTCTTTGCAGTGCGAGCTTCTTGACGCCATCTCCGACGTCTTCCAGTTCGCCAACCATCTCTTCGATCTTTGTCGTGACCATGTCGAAATCGGACACTGGAAGAAAAACAACGGCGCTTGGCTGAGGCGCGAAGGTTACATATCCGCCTGCCGGCTGTTTCGTGTTCAAGCCTTCGATGTATTGGCCCGACATGATTGTGATGATCGCGCCCACTTCAGGCGATCCAGCGACTTGAGTTAAGTAACCAACGTTACCCATTAACTGCTCGATACTAGCCAGCGAAATGACAACCGCGGGCTTCTGAGCATCTTGAGCTACCGCGACAGATGGCGCCGTGGCAGTTACCGCAGTGACGACTGACACAACGACGAGCGAGAACCCGAGTGTGCATTTGAATAGATGTGAAACGAAGTTCTTCACGATTGGTGACTCCTGTCAACGCAAGGTAAGTGTGGAACAGCTGCTTATTCGTTTAACGGCATGACGAAGTCGTCAGTTTTTGCAGCACGATGCATGTCGTCGCCTTCGGCTTGTCGTTAAACGAGGAGAATTAAGTTGATCTACGGGTAACTCTATTTCGGTCACCCGGTTCGGTGTTGCCGGGATTATACCCGTCTGGAACGGCTCGGAGTTTCGCTTTGCTGCGAAATTGCTTCGAAGAGAGCCGAACCGAGAAGTCTAACACTTAGCTGACGTATTCGCAGTACCGGAATAGCCTCTAAGATCAGCGCGCAAGGGAAGTGCAGTGCGGCATCAGAATGAATCGAGGAACTCACCGCGAAAGGCGGGAAGCAAAGAGCAAGCCGCCGTTACCGTTCTCGGTAGACGATTCGACCCTTCGCCAGATCATAAGGCGAGAGTTCGACCCGGACCTTATCGCCCGGAACAATACGGATGAAATTTTTGCGCATCTTGCCAGCGACGTGCGCCATGACCAAAGTTCCCGTGTCCAATTGAACGCGAAATCGCGTATTGGCCAGAGCCTGGGTCACCGTACCTTCAACTTCTAACGCTTCTTCTCGTGCCATGCACACCTCCAAACGGGACGGAAATACCAAAAAACCGATTCCGTATACTAGGTGCCCGACTCCGCTTAGGTCAATAGAGGCAAGCTGAGCGTCAGTTCTTTTCGGTTTTTCAAATTAGGGTAAGGCCGGGCTGTTAAAACGTTGGTATTGCAGCACGATGGCGTTTGCCCCACTTTTATCCCTAACGGGATGAACACCGAACGGTAGGGAACAAAAATGTCACGAAGTTCAATGGTAAAGACCACGCATCAACCGCAAATTTCAACAGCCCAGGGTGAGGATCCCGGTCCATTTCCAGGACACATTCGCGCCTTTCCGCGACAGTCCCGTGACGTACGACAAAGAGGATTTTCTGATGCTACAGTTCTTGCGCGAACAGAAACTTCTGTTGATCCAATTGTTGATGCAGCCGCCGACGTTCAGACCACCAACCCGCGCAAGTGCAGATGACGGCTACCGCGAGGCAGAGCGCGCTGAGTCGCAATTGGAACAACCGTTTTGCGATATCTCGCTCGCTAGGCATGCCGACACTGTACCGATTCACCCATTCGAAGCCGCAGGGAAATCCAAGGCGTACGATCATGGGTTCGGAAATACGAGGCGTCGAAGCGAGATAACGCGTTGGACGGTGAATTTCGAACTCACGCGGAATTGTTGCTACAATCAAGCGCATCGACCGAAGTCGCGGAGAGCTTGCCTAGCTTAACCGTAAACTGCGACAAGTAGTCGGTGGGAACAATGTTAGCCGCCCGCAGTCGATCATGACGCACTACGAGTTCGACCCTGACCCAAAGCGAAAACGCGGTCGGAACAAATACGTCGGCTCTTGGACGGAAACACCCGCACCGCCGATTGAACTGCCTTTCGCGGCCAACAATCTGTCCCGCCTCCTCACGATTGGCGGCGATCCCGCTGACTCCACTTACACTCATCAGCAAATCGTCCGATGGTGCGAACTCTACTTCTGGCACTTTGACGATGACCTTGCGAATCGAGACCGCACGCCTGACGTTGACGTAGCGGAGGATGTCTTCGTGCAATGGGATTTGTTTCTTCACAACACATACAAACTCGCCGAGCTTCAGGGTCTTGACTTCACCGTAATCACACTTCCCAATGAGTGGTTCGCTGATTGGCACGCTAAGCTTCCCATCGCGGAGGGCGGCTAACATGGTTTTTACGCTAGTCGCTTCGCGATCACCTTCGCTCTTTGGCAACGGGCGTTGGCATTGGTACAATCTCTCGTGATTCAGAGTAAACCGCTTCGTTCACGGCGGTGACGTAAAAACCAACCCGTTGCCCGTCAAGACGAGTGCAATGTCAAACGAAAAAATCCGCGAAGTGGCGGCTGAAGCCGTGTTGGCGCGCACGACGAAACGATGGAATCGAATCCATCCGACCGGATTGCTAGGGAAGCTGTTTCGCCCCCTTTTCGGGTCAGCAAGGGTAAGCGCAATCTTTGTCGTAGAATACTGTACCGTCGACGATTCGCGAGTGATTTGCGACGGCGACCCGCTCGCGGCCTGGTGCATCGACACTCATGGAATACGCTCTATCGAAGCCGATGACGTTGATACTGGCCCAGTTCACGGAACAATTTGGCATAAACAACTGGTCGCATTTGCTGTTCATGCCGATGACGGCAAGGTTCTGGTTAATGAATGGGACGGACCGGGCGATGGACGACTGGTTCATTACGCGGTCAAATCAGACGACAACGGAGTCACACTCAAGTTTCGCGGTGGTTCAGTAGTCATGGGCTAACATTCACTTGGCTGATCGATGTGGATAGCGAATTCGACCGCCCAGCCAACCGTTTTGTGCCGCAGCTCTTTGGTGATCCGATGGTGTACTCTGGGCCAATCGACCTTAATGCGTTAATCGACCTCGACTCGCTCTACGCCAACGGTGCCTGCCATTGGACGTTTTTCGCGTTCCCCACCTCAATGGTGAACGAACACGGTGTTCCCTCTGACATCGACGCCCAACGATACATCGCTGCTGGTGTTCCTGTCGGCATTTGGCGCAACACGCCTGTCGATGGCACTGCGTACGCGGCTGTGACCCGTGAGACGATTCCCCAACTCCATCTCGCAATCGAGAGTTTGACTCAGTTTCACGACTCGTTCGCTGCAGAGTTGAGCGAGCGATTGTTCCACGAATCCAGTGCGGGTGGCACATAACTGAGTCACCTTTGACGTAGTGCAACGGGTGCCGCCGTAGTACAATTGATCGCAGTTCACCATTTACTCCTTGGCACGGGCGATGACGGTCGTGCCTCCCGTTGGGCGAACGAAACAGCGAAGCTGAAGGAGTTGAGATGAAGTCCGAATCTCACCGAGAACGACATTCGATCGCGTTCGATGTCCCGAGGACCCGATGGTATCAACACGCGCTTCGCCGGCTGCCTGTGTCGTTGCCCATCTCGCTCGTCACGTTGTTACTTGGCGTTCCGCTTCTTCTTTGGTTGACTTTGACGATCTACGGTTGGATTGCTGGATGAAGGAAGTGCGGTCGCGTTGGCACCGCCCCAATCGGGTAGCGGGTTCGGTTGCTTGCTACAATGCACAGAGGGACAGTGAGCGTACCCACCGCACGGGAAACCAACCATGAAATTCACTGCCACAGAAAAACCAGCGAAGAAATCAAATACGCTGCTAATCATCCTCTTTGTTGTGGTTGTCGCATCTAGTCTTTTTCCGCTTTTTGTGCGCGCTGTGACGAGGCTTTTCTAGGACACTTCTATGAAGGTCTCCGACCTGGGGACTGACTGCTAGGCGGCGGTCAAAGCTTCTTGAATCGCTGTAATGACAAAGTCGGTCGATTCGAGTCCGATAGATAGGCGGATCGTACCTCCGGAGATCCCCAACACTTCCCGTTCCGCCGACGAAAGTCCCCGATGGCTCGTCGATTCAGGATGGCTGAGGGTCGTGGTTGCCTCGCCTAGCGACGGACAGAAGGGAATTCTCTTCGCAGCCGCGATGAAAGCGTCCGCGGCTGATCGCCCGCCCGCCAGGCGAAACGTGACAATCGCTCCATAGCTCCCGCCGAACTGCTTGGTGGCGAGATCGTGCTGAAAATGGTTGGGCAAGCCGGGATAATCAACATGCTCGACGGAACCTTCGCCGCACAGGGCGTCTGCCACTCGCTGTGCAGTTTCGCAAGCCCGCTCGACTCTCAAATGCATTGTGGCCAATCCGCGAACAGCCAGCCACGCATCGAACGGGCTGCTGGCCAACCCCCACGCCGCAAGAGCCATCGGCACGCGGTCCCAATCTTGCTCGCGGCCACACAACACGCCAAGCATCACATCGCTGTGGCCGTTCATCATCTTACTGACACTTTCAAGAACGAAGTCAGCACCCAATTCGAGCGGGCGGCAAAGAACGGGCGTTGCAAACGTGTTGTCGACCAGCAGCTTCGCGTCCTGACCATGAGCGATTTCCGCCAACGCAGCGATGTCCGCGACGTTCAGGCACGGATTGCCAATCGTTTCGACGACGACCAGCTTTGTTGCGGACGTCGTGGCAGCACGGGTCGCGTCCAGGTCGCAGGTATCAACCAACGTGCTAGTGATTCCGAGGCGGTTCAGCTCTTGCGTGAGTAGCAACAAGCTGCGACCGTACAATTGCTTGCCAACGACGACGTGATCTCCCGGCACCAGTTGCGACAAAGCCGCCAAGGATAGAGCGGCCATGCCGGACGAAGTCACCGCGACACAATCGGCCACGTGGAGTGCTGCTACCTTTTCAGCGAATGCGTCGGCGTTGGGATGACCATCACGTTGATAGATATATCCGTCCAACTTCCTCGCCAAGAGGTCGTCGGCCTGATTCGTGTCGTTGCACATCCATACCGAAGTCGGATAGATTGCCGGTGCCATCGGCTGCGTTGTCTGTACTACCGGCTTGTCCGGTCGTGGGCAGATGTCGTCGGGACGCGGCGGCTTGGGGATTTCGTTGTTCATTTGCTCGCAAACTAGCTCAATCCAATATGTCTGCCAACGCCCCCCAACAACCAGCACCCAGCCGTCAGCTTACACTATTTGACTCGATCTGCATCATTGCGGGAATCGTGATCGGCGCTGGGATTTACGAGATCACACCGAAGATCGCAGCGAACGTCACCTCACTCCCGGAATTAATGTCCGTCTGGATTTTGGGCGGCGTGATCTCACTTGCCGCCGCTCTGTGCTACGTCGAACTCGCGACGGCCACACCTGAAGAAGGCGGCGACTACGTCTATCTTAGTCGATCCTACGGACCACAAGTCGGCTTCCTGTTCGCCTGGGCTGAGTTTTGGATTGTGCGACCAGGAAGCGTCGGGATGATGAGCTTTGTCTTTGCTCGCTTCGCTCATGAACTCGTCCAAGGCACACCGTTGAGCACCGGTGACAAGGGAAGTGATTTTGTTCTCTATGCTGCGTCAACAATCGTCATCATTACGGTTGTGAACGTATTAGGTGTTCGGACTGGGAAGACAACTCAGAATCTGTTGACGGTTATTAAAGTGGTCGGCCTGCTGTTGATCTTCGTGGTAGCGATGTTTGCGCCGGGGCACGTTGCAGCGACTCCGGCGGCAGTTGCCGCAGAAGCTCCCACATCAAACCTAAGGCTGGCGCTGATCTTCGTGCTGTTTACTTATGGTGGTTGGAACGATCTATGCTTCGTTGCCGCCGAGGTGAAACACCCCGAACGGAACTTGCTGCGCTCGCTCGTGTTCGGTGTTGGCTTGATCGCCGTAATCTATTTGCTGTTCAACTTGGCTCTTGTCCGGGCGGTTGGACTTGAAGGTCTGCGCAGTCCGACGGTTGTTGCCGACTTTATGGGAACAAAGTTTGGCGACGCGGGACGTCGCGCCATCAGCCTGTTGATTTGCCTGTCCTGTCTGGGTGCGATCAACGGCACTCTCTTTGCCGGGTCGCGTATCTACTATGCGGTCGGCACTCAACATCGACTTTTCGGCTGGCTCGGCAAGTGGAGCGGTAAGTGGGACTCACCGGCTCGCGCGTTAACGGTACAGGGAGCGACCGCGTTTCTCTGGGTGGTCGTGTTTGGAACGCTGGCCGGGGGCGAGGAAGGCTTCGACCGTTTGTTAGCATTCACCTCGCCCGTATTTTGGACATTCGCGATCCTCGTTTCGCTGTCCGTGTTCGTCTTGCGATACCGCGAACCAACTTTACCTCGACCGCATAAAGTCGTTCTGTTCCCCGTGACACCGATCATCTTTTTTCTCTCTTGCCTCTTCATGTTACACGCGGCCTTCACCTACGCGCAGTATCTTCAATCGCAGCAACTAGACTGGTCGCCCGAAACGATCGCAACCGGCTGCGTACTCCTTACTGGCGCTGCTATCAGCTTTCTCGAAGCTCGAAGTTCGGCAAACTAGGCAATCTCTATCGGCTCTATCGGTTTTAGCGGCACGACGAACCGTCTCGCGTCGACATTAATTCTGCTGCGCGTTCGTGCGCGCAGCCCGTCTCTTATCCTTGAATCACGCAAATCTGGTACGACTCAATGAGTACTGCGGGACCGCTCGACTCGCAATTTAGCCCCGGTAGCGTTCCGCTCGTGGGATCGGTTCCTACTCCAGATCCGGCCACCAACGGCGTGGATATGGGGACCATCGATCCTGTCTTGATTCAACAGACCAAGAACGAGATCCGTACGCTCGTGACGGAGATCACACGGCTCTGCCAAGCCGACATCGGGCTAGCTGAATTCTACGAAGAGTTCCTGCGTCGCGTCGTCTCGGCGTTAGCGTCCCATGGCGGCGCAGTATGGAGCATGCGAGACGATGGCAGTTTGCAGTTGGACTATCAGGTCAATCTGCCGAAGTCCGAGCTAGTCGATGACGAAGCAAGTCAACTTCGGCATGGGCGACTACTTCAAAACGTCATCGCTAGCGGACAACCGACACTCGTGCCGCCACAGTCCGGATCGGCGGATGGCGAAGAAGCCGGCAATCCGACGGACTTTCTGTTAGTGCTGGCGTGCTTGCGCATTGACCAGGAAACAATCGGCGTCGTCGAGATCTTTCAACGCGCCGGCGGCGGACCGACCACACAACGAGGTTATCTCCGCTTCCTCGTCCAGATGTGCGAACACGCTAGCGACTTCCTGAAGAATCGGCGTCTTCGCCACCTCGGCGATCGCCAATCGCTGTGGGAGGAACTCGAAGGTTTCATTCGTTCGGCACACCAGGGCTTAGACTCGAAGGCAACTGCCTACACGATCGTCAACGAAAGCCGCCGGCTGATTCAATGTGATCGAGTCAGTATCGCGCTTCGCAAAGGCAATCGTTTGACGGTCGAAGCAGTCAGCGGCCTCGACACGATCGATCGACGAGCGGCCGAGGTTCAGCAACTCAGTCGACTTGCCTCGGTCGTCGCGGCTGCGAATCGACCGTTGTGGTACACAGGAAGCAACCGGGACTTGCCGCCTCAGGTCGAAGAACCGCTGCACGCTTATGTCGATCAATCGCACGCCAAAATGATCGCTGTTGTGCCGCTGTATCCACCCGAACCAGAAGACGAGAACGACCGGAACGAACGAAAACAGCAAGCGATCGGGGCGCTGATCGTCGAAGAGTTGGCCAGCAGCCGAATCGACGATGGCATGTCCGAGCGAGTCGAGATCGTTGCGACGCACAGCGCCTGCGCCCTGACCAATGCAATCGAACACGAGAGTCTGTTCTTGATGCCTGTTTGGCGAGCGATCGGCAAAGCCAAGTGGATTGTTCAAGCTCGTACGCTGCCAAAGACGATCGCGATCGCCACGGTGATCCTAGTATTCGTACTTGGATTGGCGATCGTCCCGACAGATTTCGATCTGGCCTCAAATGGAAAACTCCAACCTGCCGTCCGCCGCGAAGTATTCGCTCATCTGGATGGTGTGGTCATCGACGTGCCGGTCGAGCACGAACAAATGGTCCGCACCGGCGACGTGCTTGCTCGAATGAGCAACAACAAACTCGAAGTCGAGATCGCCAATCTCATCGGTCGTAAACGAACTACAGGGGAACGGATTCGTAGCCTCACGCGTGCCCAATACGACCAACACCTGACTGGCGGGCAACAGAACGAGATGGCGGGGCAACTGCTCGAGCTGGACCAATCAGCCGAGAGCATCGAGCGCGAACTAGCGCTACTCCGGGAACAGCAGGAGCGGCTTGTCCTGCGCAGCGCAATGGATGGGCAAGTCGTCACGTGGAGCGTGGGTGATGTCTTGCTCCGTCGTCCGGTCCAACGAGGCCAAATCCTGATGACGATCGTCGACCCGAACGACGATTGGGAGCTAGAGTTGAATATGCCCGAGCGTCGGATGGGGCATTTGGAACGACAGATCGAGGACGGTGAGAAACTGCCGACGGTGACATTCACGTTGGCTTCGCACCCTGGTAGCGAGTTCGAGGGACAAGTCACTGAAATCCACCGCGTCGCGGAAGTCCGGGGCGAAGACGGAAACACAGTGCTGCTGCGAGTTGCAGTTGATAGAGCCGCGTTGCCCGAGCTGCGAAGCGAAACAACGGTAACGGCGCGTGTGCAATGTGGAAGACGCTCGATCGGATTCGTTGTTTTCCATGAACTGATTGAAACCATTCAAACCAAGGTTCTATTTTGGTTGTAAACGAGAAATACTCCATGAAGATCATCACTCGCCTACTCGCAGCACTCGCGGTGTCAGCTCCGCTCGTAGCGGCTGACGACCCCTACGACTCCAACCGGGCGCAACTCTCCCACTGCCAAGTACTCCTGATACATGACGTCGACGTTCCCGCCGAAGAGGCCGGTCGCTTGCTGACGGTCAACGCAAAGGAAGGCGATCACGTCGAGAAAGATTCGCTCATCGCACAGATCAATGATCGGCAGGCACTGCTCTCGAAAGTCGCCGCAGAATTGGAACGCAACGCGGCCCAAACTCGTGCTGATGACGATATCGAAGTTCGATACTCGATCAAATCCTTCGAGCTGGCTGAAGCCGAATTGAACCAGGACGTCGAAATCAATCGCCGCTCGCCCGGCACGGTTCCAGCAAACGAGATCCGTCGTAAGCAACTCGATCGCACTCGCGCCGAATTACAAATCGATCGCAGCCGACTCGACTTGAAAGTCGCCCAGATGACAGCCGATGTGCAAAACGCCGCCGTCCAGGCCGCTGTCGACAGCATCGAGCGTCGCCGAATTATTGCTCCGTTCGACGGTCAGGTTCTGCAAGTCTATCGCCAAAGCAACGAATGGGTGGCCAGCGGCGAACCGGTTTTGCGTGTCGTGCAGTTGGATCGACTGTTCGTCGACGGCTTTATAAGCGGTGCCGATTACAACGTCGTCGACATCGCCAATCGGCCAGTGACTATCGAGATCAACTTGGCACGAGGCCGCAAAGAACAGTTCAAGGGGAAGGTCGTGTATGTGAACCCGGTTGTTCAGGCTGGAAATCGCTATCGAGTGCGTGCGGAAGTCGAGAACCGCAAAGAAAAAGATCAGTGGCTACTGAATCCTGGTTCCACCGCGACGATGGTAATTCACTTGCAGTAGAGCTTTACGAAGAAAACGCCACGGATGGCAGAACTAGCGAAAAGCTCGACCTCCGGTAGCTCGCGAGCGCTTCAGCTACGAATGCGCGCCGATCTGCGTATGGAGCATCAGACTTACTTGGGCCGGCACTATTGGGTTGTCAAAGATCCAATCGCGCTAAAGTACTATCGGTTCGAAGAAGAAGAGATCGCGCTGCTTCAAATGCTTGACGGGCAGTCAAGCCTCGTAGAAATTCAAGCGCAGTTCGAAGAACGCTTCGCGCCGCAAAAGATCACGCTCCAAGATCTGCACCAACTCACAGGAATGTTGCATCGATCGGCGCTCGTCGTTTCCGATGCCGAAGGCCAAGGTCCCCAGTTGCTCAAGCGACATAGCGAACAAGCTCGTCGCCAGAGAATCTCCTCGCTAACCAATGTCCTCTGCGTTCGTTTCAAGGGCTTCGATCCGGATCGTCTACTTGGTTGGCTTGATCGACGCATCGGATGGTTCTTCTCTCCAGCTTGCTTCTTCCTGTGCGTCGCTCTTGCATTCGCCGCATTGCTGCTCGTCACAGCTCAATTCGATGTTTTCCAAGCAAAGCTGCCCTCGTTCGGAGACTTCTTTGCCTCGAAGAATTGGTTTTGGCTCACGCTGACGTTGGCCGGAACGAAAGTGCTGCATGAGTTCGGGCATGGGCTGTCGTGTAAACGATTCGGTGGCGAGTGTCACGAGATGGGAGCGATGCTGCTGGTGCTGACGCCGTGTCTGTACTGCAATGTCTCTGACTCGTGGATGCTGCCGAGTAAATGGAAGCGAGCGGCTATCGGCGCAGCGGGAATGTATGTCGAAATCGTTCTGGCGTCAGTTTGCACTTTCGTGTGGTGGTTTACACAGCCCGGTTTGTTGAACTACCTCTGCTTAAATGTGATGTTCATCTCGTCGGTCAGCACGCTGTTGTTCAACGCGAATCCGCTACTGCGATACGATGGCTACTATATTCTGTCCGATCTCGTCGAGATCCCGAATTTACGTCAAAAGGCAACGACGATTCTGCAACGTAAGTTGGCCGCGTGGACGCTTGGGCTACCCGAGGCGCCCGACCCCTTTTTACCCCAGCGACGGCAGTTACTGTTCGCACTCTATACGGTCGCTGCCGCGATCTACAAATGGATCGTGTTGGCTGCAATTTTGTGGTTCTTGTACATGGTTTTCGAGCCGTATGGGCTGCAAGTCATCGGAAAACTGATCACAGCTTTCGCTGTCGGTGGACTCGTCTTTCAGCCGTTGTGGAAGCTCGGCAAGTTCTTTTTTGTGCCTGGGAGGATTGATCGCGTGAAAAAGCCCCGCATGTTCACCAGTGTTGCCATCGCGAGCGTCGTCGTGTTGGCAGTGTTCATGCTGCCGATTCCTCACTATGTCCGCTGCGGCCTCTACGTCCAACCGCGTGGTGCCGCAACGGTCTACGTCGAATCGCCCGGCGCGCTACAGAAGATACATGTACGACCAGGCGAGACGGTTCTTCCGGGGCAGCCGATCGTCACGCTTGATGACGTAGATCTGAACATCACGCTCGTGCGACTCCGTGGAGAGAAGCAAGGGCTTGATACGAAATTGGCCAGCCTGCGACAGCGCGAATTTGAAGACGAGTCGGCGGCACACGAAATCGCAGAAGTCGAGGAGTCCATCGCCGCGATCACCGATCAAATCGCTCGACGACAAGTGGAACTCGACGCGATGCAAGTCGTCTCGCCCTTCGCCGGTGTGATAATTCCTCCGCCAACGGTATCGAAACCAACAGATGATCCAAGTCGGCTGCCAACTTGGTTCGGATCGCCGTTCGACGTACGAAACATCGACGCGTTTCTCGTTGAAGGAACACCGCTTTGCCAAGTCGGCGATCCGCGCCGCGTCGAAGCGATCCTTGCAATCGACCAGGGAGACATCGAGTTTGTGCATGCTGGCCAAAGCATCGAGATCTTCGTCGATCAACTTCCCGGACGGCGGCTGCACACGCAGTTAGACCAGGTGTCGCGACTCGACATGAAGATCGCGCCGAAAGGCCTGTCTAGCAAGAACGGTGGTGACGTCATCACACAAACCGACGCTTCGGGTCAAGAACGCCCGATGAATACAACTTATCAGGCCAACGCCTCGCTTCATTCTGACTCAAGCGAACTCCTGATCGGAGCCACTGGGCAAGCCAAGATCCATACTGGCTACCAAACCGTCGCCAGCCGCGTCTGGCGATACATCTGCCAAACATTTGACTTCAGCGTGTGAACGTAGCTGAAACTCATTCGATCTGTTCCGTCGGCCTGCGCATTGGAGGCGCGATCACAAAAGTCGCCAGCACGACCGCCCCGAACACGCAATAGACGACGGTGAACACCCAAGGCGGCGCGTCGAAGAACAATAGATCATGAACCCAGCGGCCAATGAAAGACTCGCCTCGAGCAGTCTCTCCGGCAGCAAGTCGCAGACTATGTTCCAGAGTCGTTAGCGGACACGTAATTCCGAACAACGATTCGACAACAACAATGCCGATCGTACCAAGGTGGACGACGCGAAACCAAAAACTGCGTATCCACCGCCAGCGAAAGGCGCAGCCGAGCAATATCGCCCCCAACCCGAAGATGACGAAGCACACATAGGCAGCGTGAACGAAAACGACGACATCGGCGAGGAATGAGTAGATCTTCATAGGGAGCTTGAGCCAATAACTAGCTAGTTTATTCCCGCGTGAAGTATGAGCCACCACTGACGCAGGATCGCTGGCCATCCTGCTTAATTTTTTGAAGAGTGGTTGAGTCGCTGGCAAGAACTACCCCGCGTTGGTCAGTAGTCACAGATTGCCAGCTCCGCAACTATACTTGGCAATGGAAAACCGCCACTTCGCCGATTGCTTGCGAGCGTCGGACGCGATTACCTGGATCATCTCAGCATCGTGTGTTCGCAACTCAGAACGACTTTTTCCTGTGTCACTTGGCACCATGTGGTTTCAGCACTCGGACGGATACTCATCATGGGCGCGTAACGATGTCGGAGCATCTGCCTGCTGCCGACCGACTGTAGGTAACAGCACAGAGGACCAACTGCCGAGATCGGGCATGTCGTTTTATCAATCGAATTACAGCGGTGGCATGACGTTCGACACTCAGCAACAATTCCTGGGTTCCAACACGCGGACAAAAGTGGCTCTTCGTAAGTGCATTTGGAAGAATTAGGCAATTCTGAGACCACTGGAATTGACGATGAATCAGGATTCTTGATAGAGAACATGTCCGATCAAGCAACGTGGGCGAAAGTCGTTACTGCACTCAGCTACTGCACCAGCATGCACCTTTAGCTCACAGTCTCTCCGCCCGAGACGCACCTTCGTCCGCGGAATTGGCAACCGAAGCTATAATCGAGGGAATGTCACATGCGGATATTAGTGCGCACGATTCGACGCCGAGGGCTGGATTTGCCACGACCCGTTGGACCGTCGTGCTGAAGGCTGACGGCGACGACACGAATTCGAAAGCGGCTTTCTCTGAACTTGCCGAAGCATACTGGTATCCACTTTTTGTGTTCCTCCGGCGAAAAGGAGTTGCGGCAGAAGACGCTGAGGACACAATTCAATCTTTTTTTGCTTGGCTGCTGGAAAAGAACATCGTTTCCCGAGCCGATCGACAACGCGGTCGTTTTCGCACGTTTCTGTTGCACGCTCTTCAGCAGTTCGTTGTACGAGTGCACCGCCATCAATCTGCTCAGAAAAGACGCCCCGACGGCCTCATCCTTTCGATCGATCAGCAGGCTTGCAATCAACGCTACGAAGTCGAAGTGGCCATCGAAATGTCTGCCGAACAGCAATTCGATCGGGCGTGGGCAATGGCTACGATTGAGGAATGCGTACGTCAGCTCGAAAGAGAGTGGGAGCAACAGGGAAAGGGTGTACGGTTCGCAATCCTGCAGCCTTTTCTCACCGGCTCAAACGAGACGTCGCTCAAGGACGCGGCAAATCAGTTGGGAATGAAGGAGGGGGCTGCGCGAGTTGCCGTTCATCGGATGCGTCGTCGGTACGGAGAGTTGTTGCGAGCTGCGATTGCACACACGATCGAAACAGAAGACGAACTGGAGGATGAGCTGCGCTTTCTTTTGACCGCCTTGGCCGCTGGGAGATAGATGCGTTCGACTGGCGGCCAGACCGTGTAACAATCCTTCGTTGATCGCATTAGAATGAGATGTGGGCTCACGTCCTTTCGGCGAGAGGCGTCCCGACAGTGAATACGAGTTAGTCATCCCGAATGTCCAGTGCATCCGTTTGCGATCGTTGTAGACAGCCGATTCCGGAAACGGCTCTTAATGGTCATTGTCCGAGTTGTCTTGCACACCTCGCAATCGAGTTGGGGACGAGCCGAGCTACTTCGTCCCCGCCCTCTGAGAATTTCGAGCCACCGAGTGTGGAGTCTCTCAATGACGCGCTGAGCGATGTCGAAGTGATCGAATTGATCGCTCTAGGCGGCATGGGCGCGGTCTACAAATCGCGGCAGCGGAAACTAGATCGCGCGGTTGCGCTCAAGATTCTGCCGCCACAACAAGCGTCCGATCCCGAGCGTCAGGAACGGTTCGAGCGAGAATGCCGTACGTTGGCAAAGCTGAATCATCCGAACATTGTGACAATCTACAATGCCGGTCGTGTCGAAGGTTTTCCCTACTTGATCATGGAGTACATCGAGGGCGCATCGTTGCGGGAATTGCTGGTCGAAGGCTCGCCTTCTGCGGAGGAAGTTTTGCGGCTAATACCTCAGATTTGCGCGGCGATGCAATACGCACATGATTCCGGCATCGTCCACCGCGACATCAAACCTGAGAATATCCTTGTCGACGTGAACGGCAACGCCAAGGTTGCGGACTTCGGGATCGCTAAGCTTGCAACCGAGCCGGAATCCGATTCAATCACCCTGACCGAGACCGGAGTACGCATGGGAACCGCCCGCTATATGGCACCGGAACAAGTTGCCGATACAGCCGGCGTCGATCATCGCGCGGACATCTATTCGCTTGGGATCATGTTCTATGAGATGCTTACAGGACGCCTGCCGACAGCAGATTGGAAGGCTCCGTCACTTGAGACCGACATCGATAAGCGGATCGATCAGGTTATCCAACGCAGTATTAAAGAGGCGCCCGAGGAACGCTATCAGCAGGCCCAGGAAGTCCATCATGAGCTGGAACAGATTAGCAGCGCTGCGCCGCAAGCCGGTGGGTGGGTTGTCACGTGCGTTGGTCTGTTGATCGCATGTGTCATTAGCCTAGTGGCGTTCTTTTGGATTAAGTCAATCTTCGGTGTACCAACATTGTCGCCCACGCAGGTCACAAGAACCAATCCACCGCCATCTTCCGCAATGCTTCCTTTCGACGCCGCACAAGCCGCGTCACTTCAGCAGAAGTGGGCAGCACATCTTGGCGTAGAGGCCGAGACGACAAACTCTCTTGGAATGCGTCTGCAGTTCATTCCGCCCGGTGACTTCTCTGTAACGCCGGAGTTCACCGCGCGCATCACGCGACCGTACTATGTCGGTACCCACGAGGTCACGGTGGCTCAGTTTCGAGAGTTCGTCGATGCAACGCAATATCTAACAACGGTCGAGCAGTCAGGCACAGGCGGCATCGTTGGCGAGTGGAACGACGAGCCAAAACCGGAGCACACTTGGAAGCACGAAACAGCGGCTCACGGTGATGATTATCCCGTTGGACAAATCTCTTGGCATGACGCAGTCGCTTTCTGCAAGTGGCTGTCGGATCGAGAACGAACCAGCTATCGGCTGCCCACCGAAGCAGAATGGGAATGGGCGTGCCGGGCCGGCAGCTCGTCAAAGTACTCGTTCGGAGACGATTCCGAAGAGCTGTCCGAATTCGCCTGGTTCGACTCCAACTCAGATGGGCAAGCCCAGCCAGTTGGGCTCAAGAGCCCGAACAACTGGGGATTGCAGGACATGTTGGGGAACATCACGGAGTACTGTCATGATTGGTGGGGGCTGTATCCGGCTGGAACGCTGGTCGATCCACAAGGGGCACCAGCGGGCGGCCTGCGCGTGGCACGTGGTTCAAGCTTCAAGGGTGGTCCCGATTTCCTGGCTTGTGGGGCAAGATTTCGGTCTGATCCGCAACTCCCCATGAATCGCTTCGGATTCCGAGTGGTTTGCGAAATCCCCGCAGTATCCGGGGAATAGCGGGCGATTTTCACTGAACGAGCCCGGCCACTCTGACGCTGGGATGTCCGAAAGCACTCTTTGTCGGCAGTTTTTTGTGGGCTGTCTGTAATGTTCGAAACGGGACTGCATTACAGACAGATAGCGAACGGTGTGATCAAACGCCTTCGCCAGTTCAATTCTTCTTTCCTGCTCGAACTCAATGCCCTGCGATGGCAGTTTCCTTACCAGTAGCAAGTTCTCCACTTCCAGCAGCCGCGATGAACTCGCTGCTGGGTCGCCGGTGTTCGTGGTCCGAATCGGCCCATGGTTGTGTTTGTCCAAAGCTCAACAGCCGGCGATCCAGCAATCAGTTCCTGCGATCTCAATCGACAGATTCCGAACAACCGAACATCAACGTTACCGGCTGTCGGGAGTCGCACAACAAAACATTTGTAAAACCCCAGTCTCTGATTACTCTGAGATTTGGACAAACACAACTAATACGCCAAAGGACCGCGCCGGCATTTGCGCCGACAGCGGTCTTTTTTTGCGCTTTCGTAACACCTGAACATTGAACCGCCCTCATCATCCTGGAGTTACCTCATGACGACTAAACCTTCCCTCTTCCGTCAGCTGTTTTCCTCGAAAAACCGCAAACAGCGCCGGCGGCAAGGCCAACGACGGCTGTTCACGGAACGCTTGGAGGACCGCCGACTGCTGGCCTTCGGCTTTATGGATAGCGGCCAGCTTCTCACGGGCGTCGACCCGACAGGTGGCGGCTCATCGGACGTGATCCTGGAGGACTTTGACGGTGATGGCGACCTGGACGCGGCCGTCGCGAACAGACAGCAGAACTTTGCAGGTGGGTTAGGTGACAGCCAGGTTTATCTGAACGATGGCACGGGGAACTTTCCAACCAGCAATGCTCTGCCCGGTACGCCTGTCGGCTTCACGGAGGATCTCGAAGCCGGTGACATCGACGGGGATGGGGACCTCGATCTGGTCGCCGCACACTGGCGTTTCGACTGGCCGCAGGTTTTTGTGAATGATGGCAACGCGAACTTCACGACCTCCGCGACTTTGAGCGGCCAGCGAGCTTTGCCTCGAGGATCCGATCTGGGTGACGTCGATGGTGACGGCGACCTGGACATCGTCTTTGCCAGCGCTCGCACCATTTACGCGAACGATGGTTCCGGGAGTTTCAGTTCGGCAGGAACGATCGGCGCTGCGGTCGGTGACGACATGGATGTTGATCTCGTTGACCTTGACGGCGACAACGATCTGGATGCGATCTTCAGTCGGTTTAATTTGGCCGGGAACGAGGTCTGGATGAACGATGGCGCCGGCAACTTTACCTTCGCCCAGACGCTGGTTCCTTCGAACGGCGGCGCGACGATTTATCAGATCGCGACAGCAGATGTTGACGGCGATGGTGACATCGACGTGCTGAACAACGCGTCCGGCGACATAGATGTCTGGCAGAACGACGGAGCCGGCAACCTCACCTTGACGTCAACAGTCAACACCACATCCAGACACCACTATCGAGTCGTGCCAGGCGACGTCGACGGTGATGGCGACATTGATTTTTATGCCAGCGCGCGGCATGCGGAGATCTTTCTGAATGACGGAAGCGGTGCATTCAGTGCGTTTGTCAATCCCACGGCTTTCCCAGACGATCACAGTGCGGCACTCGGTGATCTAGATGCCGACGGTGATCTCGACCTGTTCCAGGGCCTTGGCGGCGGACCCTTTGGTCGAGGTGCCGCGCCCGATCGCGTGTGGTTCAACGGACTTGATCCTGTGAGTAACCAGCCACCAGAGATCACCGTCGATGCGGCTACGGTGACAGTGGACGAAGGCCAGACGGCTAATAATTCGGGGACGGTGAGCGATCCTGACGGAGATACGGTATTGCTGGATGTGTCTGCGGGTAGCGTGGCGAATAACAATGACGGTACCTGGAGTTGGTCGCTGGCTACCGACGACGGTCCTGCCGAAGGAATTAGCGTCACGATCGTGGGCGATGACGGTAACAGCGGTACGGATGATGTTTCGTTCACGCTGGTCGTCAACAATCTGGCGCCTGATGCCTCGGCCAGCGGTCCCGCTTCCGCTTTGATTGGCGAGTCAGTCACGGTAACGCTCGGCGCAACTGATGCTTCCAGCACCGATCAAGCGGCTGGGTTCGACTACGACATCGATTGGGACGGCAACGGCACGATCGATCAAACGGTGAGTGGAGCCGATGGAACGACCGTCAATCATGCCTTTGCCGTCGGCGGCGCGATGACTGTCATCGTCACGGCCACGGACAAGGACGGAGGAACTAGCGACACGGTCAGCTTCGAGATCAATGTCATCCAGCCAGTCGATGTTGATGTCAAACCGGGCAACAGTCAAAACAAGGTCAACGCCAAAAGCCAAGGTTTCATTCCTGTGGCGATCTACACAACGTCGGCCTTCGACGCTGCCGATGTCGATGCTTCGACGGTTCGCTTGTCGGGAATCGAGGCCGACCACTTCTCCCTGGAAGACGTGGACGGCGACGGCGACCTCGATTTGATCCTGCACTTCGCCGTGCAAGACCTGTTGGATGCCCTCGCATTGGATCTCGATTCGGGCGACGCAGAGTCGGTCGACGTTGAACTAACCGGAGAAACGAACGACGATGTCGACATCTTCGGTTCCAACACCGTTAACTTCTTCTTCCCCGGAAAAGGCAAAGGGAAGAAGTAAGTCGTAACATCGTTCTTCAGGCAACCAGTGTGCGGCAGCAACGTTGCCGACTTGCTTCAACGAGGCCGCGCACAAAGTCCTCGCCTGCGTTTCCGGAAACGATCACCTGGTCGCGGCAACGACGTGCCGATTGGACATCCGGTGACCTAGCCTCTGACTCGGACGTGCTCATGTATCGCGACCTGTGCTACTTAGGCCAAAACGCTTGCGCGCACATGACGGCAACACCTGCGTCGTCTAGGTCGCCAAGGTGCCGGCTGCTATCGAAGGTGACCGTGGTTAGGGTACCAAGGGCTGCTCATCATCCTCACTTGGGAAGACTTGGAGTCGCACCTCGCGGCCATCGGACCACCACCTACCCCAATCACTTTGTGGCAACATCAGTGCCAGCATGGACACACTGCTTGCCACTCGAAGAGTCAACTCGCTTCCGCATCCCCTAATGTCGCGACGGTTCGCTTCACGCAGTCCCTGACTGCGAGACGGTGACGACGCGCAGATCACAAACGTTGGTATGCGTTGGTCCGGTCTTGATCAGCGCGCTAACTTGTTCGAAGAAGTGGTAGGCGTCGCAGCGTTGCAAGTAGTTTGCCGGATCGAGTTGCTGGTCTCGGAACGCTGCGACCAGACCTTCGTCGATGAACGCACCGGCGGCATCCGTGGGACCATCCTCACCATCCGTGCCACCTGAAAGAAGCGCGATACCTCGAAGAGCGGCATCAACGTCGGAACTGTGCTTGAGTATGTGTATTAGCGCGGCGAGAACAAGTTGTTGATTCCGGCCACCCTTGCCTCGTTCGGCAGCATCAACAAGTTGAACGATCGGTTCGCCGCCGGTGATCAAGCAGTCAGGCCCAGGCTCATCCCGCATTCGCATCGCCATGTCCGCCAAGTGGCACCCGATGTCTTCGGCGGCTCCTTCGAGTGTTGTGGATGCGGTCATCGCGTGGGAGTAGCCACGGCGTTCGGCTTCGATCCCGGCGGCATCGACTGCGGCAGCGTTGTTGCCGATGACGAGGTTTTGAATGTCGCAAGCGAAAGCCGGATTCGTAGAACGGTCTTGCGATGCGGATTGTCGTAGGTAGTTGAATACTGACGCAGAGATTCCCGCCTCGCGAGCGTGAAATCGATTAAGAACATCGAGAGCGTCTTGCGGCGTCCTACTGTCATGAATCGTAGGTCCAGACGCGATGACATCCAACGGATCACCGATCACGTCGGAAATGATCAAGGTCACCAAACGCCCCGCGCCGCAAGCTCGCGCGAGCCCACCACCTTTGATACGACTGAGTTGTTTGCGAACCGTATTGAGCTGCTCGATGTTAGCGCCCGCTCCACTCAAGTGCTTCGTCACCGCTTGCTTATCAGCGAGGGTGATGGCATCGACGGGTGCCGGGAGTAAGGCGGAGCCACCACCCGAAATCAGACAAAAGCAAAGGTCATTCGGTCCGAGTGAGCCAACGATCTCCAAAATGCGTCGCGCACCGAAGACGCCAGCTTCCGTTGGTTCGTTCACTCCGGCTGGTCGCGCGCCGTGCAACGTGATGTGGTCCAGAGTTCGCACGCAATCTTCGGGGACGTTGACCCAACCGGACAGCTGTTTAGCAACGGCCATTTCGGCAAGCGAATATTCCATTCCAGCAGCCATGCCGGCGCCCGCCTTTCCCGCACCGACGACGGCGATGCGTTCAATATCCGCGAGACGTAACATCTCGTCGCCAACAACAAGATACTCGCCGTCGATTCGAACATTCTCTCGTATCAGCCGTTCGCTATCGACGGCATCGACTCCGGCATTCCAAATTGCAAGAGCGTCTTCGCGGAGTTGCTGTTGACCTCGTTGCACCTGCTACGCTCTCCTGACTTCCAATATCCGCGCCCATTGTTCATTGTCATCAACAGCGATTTCACTCAATTCGGTCAGTCCGCCAGCGTTGCAGAGCATGCCCGCCAAGTACTGTTGTCCACCGGCCTTGAACTTCCCTGCGACACTACACCACGGCGTTCCAACACCACGTGCGCCGGGCAGCTTCACGTTGCGGAAGAATACATGCGCAAATCCGTGGGTACTCAACTGTCCTGGCCAGAACTTGACCATCGGATCGTCGGTCGAGATTACTTCAACCAAGCCCGGGATCAGTTGATCGACCGCATCGAGAAGTCGATCCGCCTCAGGAATCGCTCCGGATCGACCCACCGGCGCGACGACCAGCGCGGCAAGCCGCACCGGCTTGCCCGAGTAGGTCAACAGTGGAACCTCGATCGACGGCCCGCTTGGATTAAGCGAAGCAACGTCGATCTTCAAATCGATCGGTTTCGGTTCCGGCAGTGCTGGTCCACGCCGCAGGACGAACAGTAGCACCACAAATATGACCAGCAGCAGAACTGCAACGAGAGCGGAAATGACCAATACGAAGGTTACTGAGAGAGAGCCCATAGTGAATCGCACCAATGTTTTTTACGTCTGGGGCAACGAGAGCATTGTAGCGACTTTTCGGAGTGTCGCACTCACTCGAAGCAACGCGGACGATGCTCTATTTCCAAACACAGTTGAAGGCTGAGTACGATGGACTGCTCTACTTCAAGATCGCCACCGACACCTCGTCGAGCCAAGCTTCTCCAAAACCCGTCAATGCAAACGTGAGCATCAGCTCGCCACTGTGTGTCGCGATGCGGTAGAGCGTGAATTCTCGCCACCCATTCGTTTGCGTGATTCGTTCGGCAAGCTCTTCGCCAGTGACTGAATCGTAGACCATAAAACCATCATTACCGCCGGAGATTGCCTCCGGTACTTTCACCCAGCCGTGAATCCTAAAGCTATGCCCGGCTTCTATCATGACGGGAGCGCTCGTGATCGATAGCGGCAACCCGCGACTGGCGGCAATGTTCGTCGGCGATTGACGTGACGCCAGATGAAGCGCCGACCGGCCGCCTGCCGGATCTTCGAGTGACAACTCTACAAACGTGTTCTGGGCACCGACATCGGGCGCGTGCTGACGCCAACCGCTGCGCAGCATCGCATCGAGACTTTCGCAGTCACCCGCTTGCAACGCGTTGTTTCCCCATCTTGCGGTTGCTAAACGGTTGGTGGCTTCAGCGTGAAGCGGCAGCGTTGCGAAGCTCGCGCAAAGAAGACTCGACGCTGGTGATGGAAACGCCAGCACAGCTTCCTCCCAGGTTTCACGTTGCACGCGACGAATCAATTCCTGTGCTGCGCGAGTCGCGACCATCGCATCGCGTGAGTCGCCGCCACGCAGCAGTTGCTCTGCTCGGTCGAGCATCGCACGCGACTCGACCAGGATTCGATTGGCTGATTCGTTAGGACCCAGCTTGCCGACGACATCCATCGTCTGGCGCAACTGAATCGATGCGATCTGCTGACGCAGCGTCGCGTTTCGTTCACGGCTCTCCGACAGTTCACGTGTTGAACGGTTGATCGCGAGAGGATCTTGAGTCAACAAAACGAGCGAAACGGAATCAGCTTCACGAATCGTGATCCTCGGGCCACTCGTGTGTGAACGCAGCAAGGGTTGCAAGCCGTTTGAGCCGAGATGATAGGCTTGATCGGTAATAGGCACGGCGTGAGCAACGAACGAAATCGGTTCCGTGCGATGTGGGCGAGGAACGTACTGCTGTCCCGACTCGTGTCGCGTAATCACGAGCAGACGCGAACGATCTGTCTCCAACATGTTTCCTCGTGTATTCGGATCGTGCAAGTCGATCTCTTCCGCGACTGAACCTCCCGCTGCCCACGGTTCGATCAGGGCGAGTTCCGAGTTGATCAGCTGCAGGCTCGCGCTACGCAACTTGGCAACGTCATCGTCGAGATCAAGACGAGAGCGCGAGCGAAAGCAGACGCCTCGTGCGCCAGCAGCGACCGTTTCAAACGCCAACAGTCGGATTTGATCGGGATCGGCACAGAGCTTCGGAGGTTTCGAGGCCTGTGAAGGAATTGCTGCAGACGTGGCGCTCGCGATCCCGAGCTGCTCCACCATTCGCGAAGAAGGCTCGGTCTGGATGGTTCCCCAAAACGGCTTTCCAACCAAGGGGCGAATTTGTTGTTTCAGCCAATCACCGTAGTGTCGCAGATCAAAGCTCGTCCCAACGATCGGCTTGGAGAACATCAACACGTCGCCGACGTCAACAAATCGGTCAACGTCACGCGCAAGATCACACACAATCGGTCGTGCCTGCTCACGATCTTGACGCCGCACTTGCGCGGCGAAATTGCTAATCGCCGTCAACTCCATGGCGTTTGCACTTGCCCCAAGTCGCCATGCAATGACTCGACGATGCGCAGCCGACAAGTCTAGCACGCCGTTGGTGATCGGTGGCGGAGCAACTAGCCAGACACCAGCTTCCTCGGACTCGGACAGTTCCGCAGCACTTGGCGGGCTGCGAAGCAGAACGGTATTGAAGCCAACGTGCTTTAACCAAGAAAACGGTTCGCCGTTGTGTTCGATGGCTCGCACAAAGTACGGGCGATCATCGACCAAAAGGACTGATCCTTGCAGTTCTGCAGAACGATTCGCGAGCTGAACAGCATCGGGCTCTGACGCTGCAATTCCAACCGCTCCCGTGAGGCCAACTGGTGTCGCCACGCGCGGTGAAGATGCATAACCGGCCAACTCGAGATCATCTGTCCACAGCTCGGTAACGCCTGGGCCGCTGTAGGCGTTGAGCACAACGTGGTCAATGTATGCTTCATGGTCATCTACCAAACCAAGTTGCAGACGGCGGATACGGACTTCCGCCTCGAACAGTTTCTTCAGGTCACGCATTTGAAGACGCTGCCACGCGCCTGCTTGTGTATAGAAGTCGCCTTCGAGTAGGACGGTCAGTGTCTTGCCGTCGCGATCTTTCGCCCTCGGCAAGACAACTCGCATCATCAGCCGCGAGCCAGGCCGATCCGCCTTGACCCATAAGCTGGGAAGCAACTCGTCAATGATTCGCGCCGGCGAAACGGGGTGGGCCAAGTAGACGTATGTCGCTTGCGTGCTCCAAACGCGAACGTGTTCCGATCCTTGTCCGGTACGGGAGACCGTAAAGTCTCGCTCGTGATGCAGCAATCGAACTGAACCATCAGATTCTGCTAACCGCCACGAGACTTCTGGAGACTCGAATCGCTCTTGTACGGCCACTCCGTGAGTCGCCAAAAGCGCAGCGAACAGCGCACAAGCGAAAGACAGCAACCGGGGCGACTGTTTCATTTCGGCAACGCCGTAGCCAGGGGGCAACACTGGAAGAAAAGATATGTTTACGCGACGCCACATCGAATGCAGCACGCCATGTTTTTGGCGTAAGGCGTGCTTATATCAGGATTTGCGACCAGCGAATAGGCCAATGGTGTTGCGTATTTTCAACGTCGACTTTTCCGGCGATTTGCAGTCGATCCACGTAACATGTTATTTTCAGAAGAGTTGCGTTTCTGGGGTCGCGGGTTACGACCGTTGGCACGACGGGTGCTTTCATAACCCAACACAACGCAACCACGGAGACATCGACATGAGCACCGCACCGCGACTGAATAAGAGCAACACCGAGGAACTCCCTGCCGACATGATTGAACTCGCCGGATTGATCGCCGCTTTGCCGGCCGAGCACCGGACGATGATCGAGCCTGTCCTTAGCCGAGTGTCGGAAAGCACAAAACGCCGCCGCCGTATTCTAAACCTCGTACAAGACGCTCTTGCACAATTACGGCTAGACATGAAATACCTCGTCTTCGATCTCGAAGCCACACGGCGCGAGCGGGACGAAGCTCGCCAAGAGCTGGAAGAAGGCACCAATCGCGGCGACGAATAGCTCGCTCCGAGAAACCCTACGTTACCCCTCCCACGAAACTCCGGCTCTCCCTTTCGAGCCGGAGTTTTGTCGTGGTGCAACGCAACATTTTGCTAGATTGCGAGTCTGGCGAATGTCGAATACCATGAATCAATTCATCATCACGTCATGGAACAGTTCATCGAGCATCATTCGGATGCCGATGTCCACTCGTCGCGAGTGACGTCGCGGACGAACAGAGGAAGGCAAATCGCTAATGTCTGATTGGAGTGCTGAGAAGTTTGCGCAACGCGTGTTCGATCTCGCTCTGCTCGATAATCCACAAATCGAAGCCGTATGGAGTACACTGGGTTCGCGCGATGTGTCGCTTGACGACATGACGTCAGCGATGCTACGGAAAGGCTTGCTGACCAATCTGCAAATCGAACGAATTTTGCGAGGCGAAAGGACGGGCTTCTTCTATGGCAAGTACAAACTGCAATACTTAGTCGGCGCCGGTACGTTCGCGCGAGTCTATCGTGCGGTTCACGTCGACAAAGAAAGCGTGGCCGCGGTCAAAGTACTCCGCAATCGTTTTCTGAACGACATCTCGCAGCAAGAACAGTTCCTGCGCGAAGCCAAGATGGTCATGGAGTTGCGACACCCGAATATCGTTCCCGTTTACGACGTCGGGACAGAACGACATCGCAAGTACATGGTGATGGAGTTCGTCGAGGGAGACAACCTGCGAGAGATCTTGAAGGTCCGCAAGAAGTTCACTCCAATTGAATCCGTAAAGCTGATTGCAGATGTCGTCTCAGGCTTGGAGTTTGCGATTGGAAAGGGCGTAACTCATCGTGACTTGAAACTCTCTAATATCTTGCTAACAAGCTCTGGTCGCGCCAAACTCGTCGACTTCGGACTTGCCGCAATCGCCGCGACAGGCAAAGAGAAGGACGGCGACAAAGTTACGAGTGCCCGCAGTATTGACTACGCTGGACTGGAACGCATCACGGGTGTCAAAAAGGATCATCCGCAGAGTGATATCTTCTTTGCCGGATGCATGCTCTACCACATTTTGACGGGCGTCCCGCCCTTATCAGAAACGCGAGACCGCTCACAACGACTGAGCGTTGCGCGTTTTCGCGAAATCACCGCGATCACGGTTCACGAGACAGACCTCCCTGGGTCGCTCGTTTCCGTTATTAACAAAGCGATGGAGCTGGACCCTGAAAAACGTTATTCCACACCAGGTGACTTTTTGTTGGGCTTGCAGGACGTACTTCGGCGGCTCGAAAAGGGCGACGAGAGGGACGAAGCGGAAGGTGCGGAACGCAGTAAAAAGCTACTGGAACGCGAAGGCCAAGGCCACAGCGTGATGATCGTCGAGTCGAATATCGAGATGCAGGATGCGTTGCGTGATCTGTTGAAGCGACGTGGCTATCGCGTATTGGTTGTCGGCGACGCACAGCGGGCGTTAGACCGGTTCGCAGCTGGTGGTGATCCGCCGGCGGAGTGCGTTGTCTTTTGCACGACGGAAATGGGCGAGGAAGCACTCGACGCCTTCAATTCGTTCGGCGAGAATGAAGATACAAAGGACATTTCCGCCGTGCTGTTTATCGCCGAAAAGCATCAGGACTTTGGGACACGCGCCGCGACCGCTGAACACCGCAAACTGCTGCCCATGCCACTGAAAGTGCGGCAGTTGCGAGCGATCTTGCTGAAGCTGCTCAATCCGAATCACACGCCACACAACGATTGAGCTAATTCGCCACAAAATCTTCAATCGACACGGGTGTTTCCCGATCAACCGCCCGTTCCGCTGCCAAGCACAGCAGGGTCGACCAACGACCGTCAACGCCGGTACATGGCGGCTGACTCCCCGCGCGAACGCAGCGAGCGACGGCTGCGACTTCGTCGGCTAATTCGAGAAGTTCTCCCGTCGGCTTGTCGAACGTCATCTCCGTCACTTCATCACCCAATCCATACCGCAATCCAAACGTCGGTTTGTCCGAGCGAGCGTCTGCAGCACTCCACCAAGCCCAGATCGTCCCTTCTGTTCCAGTAATTTTTCCGGTTTGATGATGCCCGAAAGCAGCAAGCGTTTGTGATACGACCGCATAGGCACCGTCAAAGTTGACGATCGCCGAAAAGTTGTCGAACAACCTTGGATTGTCGTGATCTCGTGAGTTAGCGCGAGCGTAAACCGATGTCGGCTCGCCTCGAGACGAGAGATACCATCGCGCCAAATCGAAGAAGTGAATCGGCTCTTCCAAGATCCAACTCCCCACGCGATCAATGTCGTATCGCCAGCCCTCGGAACCTTGCCGGTACGGAAAACGCGACAGCTCGATCAACACATGCAGCGGATCGCCGATCACGCCTTGGTCAATCAAGTCCTTGACCCCGCCCCATAACGATGACAACCGCAGTTCGTGCCCAACAGCTAAGACAAGACTATTTGCGTTGGCCAGGGCGACGAGTTCGTCGCAATGATCGACTTGCAATGCCATCGGCTTCTCTAGGAGCAAGTGCTTGCCCGATTCTAGGACAGCTTTCGCCACTTCGTAGTGCAACTTGTTTGGCGCGACAACGGAGACGACTTCGATGTCATCCCGCTCGACCAGCTGTCGATAGTCGCCAAGCACATCGGCTGTTGGATGGGCATCACGAGCCAATTGCTGACTGGCATCAGAACGTACCGCGATGGCAGCCAATTCTGCATCGTCGCAATTCGCTATCGCTTTCGCATGATGCGAACCGAACAGGCCGTAGCCGATTAGCCCGAGTTTTAATGGTGCGTACTCTGGCACAGCCTGTTCCTTAGTCGGGAAGATCTTGTCCTTTGGTTTCCGGCAACAAAAACATCAAACAGAATCCGAGCAAGAAGAGGCACCCTAGACCGGTTACTGCATACTCGAAGCGAACGTTGGGCAACGACTTTAACCAACCAGAAAAGAATAACACTGGTACAGCGATAAGCCGCCCGCCATTAAAGCAAAAGCTTGTTCCCGTCGCCCGTAGATGTGTCGGAAACAACTCCGGGAAGTAAATCGCATACCCTGCGTGCATCGCCAAAGTGAAGAATCCAAATACCGGAAGAATCGCGATCAGCATCGGGTAATTGGTCGGAACAAAGCACGTAATTGGAACAATCACAAATGCCAACAAGTGTAATATCATAAAGGTTCGTCGTCGTCCCAACCATGCGCTCAATGGCCCAAACGAAAGTAAGCCAACACCCCCGCCAGCAGTCTGAATCAATCCGTATGCGAGCTTTGCCTTACTTGCTGCCGTCGCATTATCAACGCCAGCCGATAACAGCATCTCTTTTGCGAGGTCTTGGCCTGCAACCGTCACCGACCAGAATGTTCCAAGGCCAACTGCTGCGAGGAGCATTCCTAGAAACGCATTTTTGTTCCAACGAGCATTGAACAACAAGTCCTTAAAGCTTCCCAGTTGTTTTCCACCAGTAGCTGCTTTGCGATTCTGCCACTGCTCCGGCTCTTTGACACTCGCGCGTACCCACAAGATCAACAATGCAGGCAAGACACCAAATAGGTATGCGTACCTCCACTGAGCAGCCACAGCCCAACCTGCCAACGCTGCCATCCATGTTCCAAGAATACTAGACGCGTGAAAAATGCCTGATGCTTGGGCTCGAGCTCGAGTTGGAAATACCTCAGCTACCAATGCTGCAGCAACAGCCCATTCACCTCCCACTCCCATCGCAACGAAAAATCGCAATGCCGCAACCTGCCAAAGTGAAGTCGCAAAAAATGTTAGGCCGGAAAACAATGAGTACATGAGGATAGTGACGACCATAATAGGGCGTCTTCCGTAGCGGTCTGCAAGCGAACCGAATAGCAATCCTCCAAACGTACCGCCGAGAAGGAAGATTCCAAGAAACATGTCGCCATACTTCTTCACATCCAATTGGTCGCCGGACTCGCCAAGTATCTCCTCAAGCATTTGCCCGCGAGTGATATTGAAGATTTGGCCTTCGTAGACATCGAAAATCCAGCCCGCAGAAGCGATTGCCAAGACAAGCCACTGATATCTAGTGATTCCTTCGTACCAACGCGGCGATTTTTCATTAAGTTCTGACACGCGAATGTCCTATGGCAAGAATTATTGGCAAATCGAAGCGTTCCAGGCTAATGGGTCACGCGTCGCGAGACAAGCAGCCGAGTCGGGCCTAGCATTTCAGGCAATGGGAGCCGCGTCGTTTAACGCGACCTCGACCGGGAGCATTCCGTGAAGGAAGACTCGGCCGGACACATTCACTTCGTATGAAAGTGAAACGTCCGAAACCGTTGCAGCTCCATTCCGGCGTC
>JACKQG010000442.1_pt1 | contig 60516 bp, 82 predicted proteins | sample 8237621 | NCBI WGS metagenome assembly JACKQG01 (sample SAMN15677084, study PRJNA649215) | marine metagenome | biome: marine; feature: Black Sea; material: saline water; isolation source: suspended particulate matter (SPM) from the Black Sea western gyre | collected 2013-06-09/2013-06-10 | depth... | reverse complement strand
TTGTTGTGAAATTGTACCTGCTCTAAATGGTTTCTTTTTCTCTTTTGGTTTTTCTAAAACTCCTGCTGCTCTTGCAGATGATCTTGCTGCTGCTGCATTTCTAGTATCTTTTTTTCCACTACCTGTGAAACTTGTTCTAGCTTTACCATCTTTACCTTCACTTGTTCTAATTTTAGTACCAGATTGATCGAAGCCTCTTCTTGCTGCTGATCTTGCTGCCATAAATGCTGCATGTGCTTGGTCATTTCTTGCTTTAATTTGTGCATCGGTTAAACCTGCAGCACTATTTACTCGTGCTCTTCTATTTGCTCTAACCATATCTAATTACCTTCCTCTTCATTTATATATTTTACCCCATATCTAATACCATATCTAGTAGATCCCTTGGTTTTTTGTGGAGGTAATTTATAACCTTGTGGGTTATCTGAATATACAAATGCTCCTGTCTTTATAAGACCTTGATCATCTAATTTGACTTCAGGTGCTTTTGGTTCGTTGCCTACTTCAGGTTTCTCATCTTCATATTCAAATTGTTTAGGTCTAGTGTCATGGGTTGTTCCCTCATAATCTTCAGTGGCATCAAAAGGAATCTTGGTTGATACTCCTGTGGTTGGACTGCTACCTGTGTTACCAAATGCACCATCTTCACTAGATGATTTTTTCCTTTTTCCTTTTGGTTTATATCCAGTGTCTTCATATTCATCTCCTCCGAATGTTATGGAGTCATCATCATAATTTTGGGTTTCTCTTTTTGATGCTCTTGCTGCTGTAAGTTCATCATGATCTGTATCTTTCATCAAGTCCCATTCGGCTTTAGATATTCTAGATTTCTGTCTACCTTCATTATCATTACTAGCACCATGTCCACTCCACGTTAAATCATTATGTTCTGGATCATAGTCATTGGTTTTTGGTTTTTTATAAATTGGTGCATCTTCTTCTTCTCCTGCAGCATGACGAGGATTACCACCACCACCTAATTTTCCATCTGTATCTGTGTTATGTGATGAGTGTGTTTCATTTACCTGATCTTCTTGTTTTTTCATTACATCTTTAAGTTCTCTTGGTAATTGATCCCAACTCTTGTTTAAGAATCGTGGTGAATATGCTTTGATCTTCATGAGTTGTTCTGTTCTATCTGCCAAATCCATCTCGTCCCAAGTCTTGTTAATGAGTATATCTGATACATGGAATGTATCGTTAATGTTTATATTATAAAATTTACCATCATCTTTGAATATCTGAATGAATTGACCTGACATTTTAGAGACTATGCCGTTACAAGATACACCGTTATCGTAGTAGTTTATATGATCTCCTAGCTTGGTGTTCTTTAGTTTGTTCTGATCTGTCATTCCCATACTATAACTTTTACGTTCCTGTATATAAGTTTCACTTTCTTTTGGTGCAGGTCTACCTACATAAGTCTCTGCATCACGGTTAGTATCATCAGGTTGTGCATTTAAAGACTGTAAATCCCCATATCCTGCACCATCTTTTTCAATAACTTCTTCTATTTCTGACTCTTCTTCTAATTCTTTGTCAGAAACTGGCTTACTATCAGTCTTATCCATATATAACTACTATATTTATTGTATTTATAGTTAACCGAACAGTGCTTTTCTTATATTATCACCGATTTCCATAACATGCCAGCCACCATCATTGGATACTGCCCTACATGCAAGAGCCAAACTGTCAGGATAGTCGTCATGATCATCTGATTTGATTTTCATTATACCTGACTCTGTATACTCTCTTCGTAGATATGATAATTGATATATTAGTTTGTTAAATTGTTTAAGTTTAATCTTATGGTTCTCAAATATCAGTCTTAGATTCTTATACATTTCTGCTTTCTCTTGGAGAGTGAACACAACTCCTCTTACTGGTAGTTGTCTCTCATTACACATGTCTACTAGACCTCCACCCAACCCTGTCTCGTCTATAAATACTGTCTCTACTCTATAATCTCTAACCATATCCTGAATCCTTCCTGCCACATCTACCACATTAGACTGACCTTCTGCCTCTACATGTTCTACAAATACCGTATCATCATCATCTACTTTTATCACAGTGAATACAGTTTCATCTCTACCTGTCCTAGCTATGTCCACACCCATGTAACATCTTACATTATTACCCTTTGGTCTTTTATCTGATATGGCATCTGTGATCAAACTGTTTGGAATTAATGCATCACCAATATCCAAGAACTCTCCTTCAACTTCTTGAACAAATTCTTCTTTGGTTAATCTTTTAATCTCTTCTATGAATGTAGGATCTGATTGAATCAGTGGGTTTTCCATTGACTTTACATGGAACTCTGTCCACATACCTTCTGGGTTTCTAGGTGATGAGTTTTGACACGCTTCATAAAAGTATCCATTCTTACTGAATGGTGTTGAGGTAAGCCATACCTTCGCTTGTGTTGCCATACCAGATGGCAAAAATGCTCTGAGTATATCTGTCTTAATGAAAGAACATTCGTCAGCAATGATTACATGAGGAGAATAACCTCTGAGTCCTGTACCAGTTTCACCTGTTGCCCTTGTAATAATCTTACTCATTCCTGTATTATCTAAAAAGTTTAACCATAATTCTGTTTGTGTATTTCTTACCACATATCCTTTAAGGAAATCATTCTTCATCACTAGGGTTCTAATCCTATCAAACATGATACTAGCCTGATTTTGAGTAGGTGCTGCTATAACTATAATACATTCATTCTTTACTGTCTCGGATAATAACGGAGCAAAGAAAGCAAAGTGTACTGTCTTCACTGCAGTTGACATTGTTTTACCCACCTGTCTTCCCGATCTATATACTATGAATCTATCTTTACAGTCAACATACTTTCTGTTATACTCAAATAATTTATGACCTAAAAATACATCACTAAATACACTTGGTTTATGAACACAATCAACTATACTCTGCATGAAGTTTGCCCTCTCTGCTATGATTTCTTTAGTAGGTTGTGGCATTAGTCCCCTGTCTTTTGTGCTTTGATCTGTCGGAATATAGATTCTATATCACCTAGTTTATTAAATCTCTGTTCTTCACTGACAACTATTTTACTAGATATTTCACCTATGGTTGATATGATTTTAAGTAAAGTATTGACTTCTGATTTAGTATTTCTATCTGGTATGTTACCATCAAATTTACTTTCAGTCAATGCCATGAGTACATTTTCAAATGATAGTTTGGCTAACATATCTAGCATAGTTTTAACATGTTCTGGGTTACGTGTATCAAGTTCATTAATTAATGCAATGAAATCTTTTCGTATGGCACACATTGCACCCTCTTCATACTTTGGACACTTGCCATTACCACCTGAATCAATAGAACGGTATACACATTGATCACATAGTGCAGGTATGTTTGCAGTTTTAAGATGTTTGGCTGAGTTGAATGGTGATACAGTCTTGTGTCCATCAACTACCACCTTTGAAGCATGCTCATCTAAAGGTTTAATCTTAAATATGTCTCCTTCCATATATAACTTTAACTAAAACAAAGTATTTAAAGATTAAAATTATCTTTCAATATGTTTAATTGTTTACACATTGGTAAGTATAGTAAAGCGAACGGTGCTTTTAATAATGCTTTGTAATCACCATCAATTATGTCCTGCTTATTTAAATTAATTAACTCAAGATATTCTTTATGTACCTCACATGCATGATTTAGTATGGGTATCATAGCCTTTCCTTTGTCTCCAAAGAACATAAAGTTAGTAGAGTTGTTATTCCATACCTCACATTTCTTTGACATGGCTGCAGATATCCACCCTGATGTATCCAATGATTCAAACAGTCTTGTCTTTGTTGTGTATCTTCCTTTTGCCAACCCATGATATTTTAAGTTGGGAGGAAGTTTTCTAATCTGATCTTCTGTTTCATCTCTTCCATGTACCTCGCCTAGACATACATAGGTATCTGGTTCTAGTCTTAACTGTGAAAGATGATTAAGATAGTTCTCTTGTAGTACAGGTATTGTCCAATCTATACCCATCTCTCTTTCTTTTCTATAATGTTTTAATGTCTCATTCATATTATACATTACATCATACTGTATGGCATAGTCATATACTCCTCTATGTTTCTTTAACAGTTCATAGTATCTTTCTGGTTCGGTTTTAGTTCCTGCAACAACGAATAACTTATCAAACCTATCCCTAAACTTGGTGATATTGGCATAAGAATACTTGAAAGAGAGGACTACATTCTTGACTTTACATTCTTGTAAGGCTTCCATGTGAGCCTTGTTGTTTCCATTGAAATATATTTTCAACTATGACACTCACATTTACATGGCTCTAGTCCAGCATATTGTTGTGGACAAGTTTTATGTTTACTGTCTTTACAAGCAGGATAAATCATTTATTCACCTGCTATCTTATGACACATGCATTGGCATTTAATGTTAAGTCTTTCTACAGGACAATCAAAATGCCTATGAGTGTGACACTCAGGTGATATTATTTTTATTCCTTCCATTTTGTCCTGTTATCCTCAAAGCAAGTTGATGCAAAAGGACACATTCCATCACAAAGGAAACATTTAGTTCTCTCTGGGAGAGTACACTCAGTCATTGCATCTTTAATTATCCTAGATTTCTCAATCATATCAGCAAGAGTTTCTTCTATTGGTTTAAGTTTAAATGCCATAGGTATAGGTATGTCACGTTTTTCCTTTTCAATCTTGTTAGAGATATATATTACACAACCAAAAGTTGCATCAATATCATAGCATTTCTTTAGTAATACCCTGTATCTATTGATCTGATCTGTGTGACTTTCACTTGGTTTAGAGTTATACCTACTAAAGTAATCAATAGATCCTGTCGTCTTTTTGTCACAAATTATCCATTTTCCGTCAATTTCTATCAAATCATCTATACTGCCATATATAATATCCAAGTGTTCTGGATCTTCTGCAGGTATTTTTAATGCTTCTTCTCTTGTAAGAGGTTCATCTTTTACATAGTTATATGCTAAGAACATTTCATTATGTTTTGGTTCTGCTATCATTGAATTTGAATGTACTATCTGTCCAAAGTAAAGTGACTTCATATCCTCAGTACTCATTGAATGAGGAGTTATTTTATTATAAATTACATTTCTCATACATGGTTTAATTACATCTGACACATGTATCACACCAAGTCTCTCTGTTTTCATGGCTTCCATCTGTGCTCTTCTGTATTCAAAATATACTTTTTCTTTGATATTATCTAATGTTAACATACATATACATAATGTATCATACATATAAATGTTTAGACACTATAATCTTTCTTTGCTTGTTTGATTGGTATGTATGGTATTGTGATTGGCAACCAAATAAATTTATGTCGTATCCAAAACTTGATAGTTTTCTTTGAACCATACCAGTTATCATGTACAATTACTGTTGCTGCTGCACCCTTAGTACCTGCCCTTCCTTCTGGTGCGTCATATTTTCTAGTGATATGATGTGTACCAATACCGTCTTGGTATACTGCATGAAGTAATTCATGTGCAAGAGGCATTATATTAGATCTAAGTATGAATGGATTCTTACTATCATTGACAAACATATAGATTACTTTCTTTCCAGTTACACCCCATGCTATACCATCACTGGTTTCAATATCAAGGTGTTCATAGAATTTCTTGAACTCTTCCTGTTTGGTAGTAGGTATTATGTTAAGTTCCCAATTATCCTTAAAGTTCTCCCAAGCATAATATCCTGATAAATTCTTACCGTTACTGCCGTTGAGCATGATAGTGCGACAAACAATATCCTCATACCTTTTGGTATCAATATTTTTCGTATAGAAATTAATCATTTTTATCTAGTAATTTCCTATGTTTGAACATAAACAAGGTTTGCTTGGATCATCTGCTGAAGGTGCTACACACCCAGTATTTTGATCATGTGCTTCCTGTGAGTGACCACATTCTGCACAAGCCCCTGATGCTACGAATACTATATCTGTCATTAGTAACTCTCCTCAATGGTGAAATTAAAAGTTTGCGTTTGTTCTGATATGACATCAGATGTGTTTCTTAACTCTACTTCCCCTGCCCAAATACCTGCTTTGGCTGCTGTTATCTCTGTACTACCAAATGTTACAGATACTATTCCACTGGCTCTAGTGACATATACAATAGCTTTGTCTATTACAAGAGTGCCATCTGGTTTCCATACCTTCCATTTACCTGAATAAAATGTGGTGGTGTTACTTAGATCCCTTGCTGTTCCATCAGCGTTCTTAATAGTAAGTTCAAGCGTAGTAGTACTGCCTACCTTTATGGTAAAAGATGTTGATCTTGGTGTCATATCCATGCTCATGTGTCTTCACCCTTTATATCCTGACTTCGTTTATTAACTTTCGCATTTTTACTCCTATCATGTACTTCCTGAGAGCCCTTTCTGCTTAGTCTAGTAGTCTTGGATCTGCCTTTTAGGCTAGCTGATCCACCACGTTTGTTGATTCTTATAGATCTTCTTACCCTTACAAGTCCATCTCTCAAGTCTTTGATTATTGACTGTGATACCTGTACTGACTCAGTAACAATTCTCTTAATTATTTTTTCAAGGCTAAATGATTCTGCTATACTGACAGTCTCATTGATCAATCTTACTATTATCTTGAGTTTGTTTCTAAATGCTAATACATTAACAGTCTCATTGATCAATCTCATTAATCCTCTTCTCATAACAGGTGTTGATGATACATTGATTATGCTTGATACCACTCTCAATACGAATTTTCCTCTTATTATACTCTCAACTATATTTACAGTGTTGGTTATTGTTCTTGTTAATACCCTGTATCTATTTGATATATCTGATAATTGAATTGAACTACTAATTGTTCTTGTTAATACTCTGAGTCTTGAGATTGATTCAGATACACTTACACTTTCAGTGAATGATCTGCTCCAACCTTTAGCGAATGATTCTGCTGTACTGATAGTATCATTTATGATTCTAAGTAATACTCTTGACCTGTCTCTGAATGACTGTATGGATATGGTTTCATTCATAGTTCTTAGTAATACTCTGAGTCTTGATACTGATTCAGATAATTGAATACTATCGTTTATGATTCTTAATAGAACTCTTGACCTGTCTCTGAATGACTGTATGGATATGGTTTCATTTACTAATTTAATGAGATCCTTTAGTCTTGATACAGTTTCAGATATATTTACTGATTTGGTTATTGTTCTAGTAATATCTCTTAATACTATTCTACTATCAATAATTGATACTGATTCTGTAAATGATCTGCTCCAACCTTTAGCGAATGATTCCACTACACTTATACTTTCGTTTACAATTCTTCTAATTACTCGTGCTCTGTTTCTGAATGACTGTATTGATACTGTCTCATTTACATGTTTGATAAGATCCTTTAGTCTTGAGATTGATTCAGATACACTTACAGTGTTATCTATGATTCTTCTTAATGAACGTAGTAGAATAAATCCTGCTGATATATTTACACCGTTTGTTATAACTCTTCTAAGATCTCTTAGTCTTGGCTCAGTTGTAGATACATTTACAGTGTTTGACAAGGTTCTAGTTAATATTCTATACCATTTGAATCCACCTACTACCTGTATTGATTCAACTATAGATCTTATTACACCTCTAAGTCTTGGAGTGCTTTCAGATATATTAATTGAGTTTGTAATTATTCTTATTATTACTCTGAGTCTATCTCTAAAGGCTAGTACATTAACTGTTTCAGATATGGTTCTAGTTAATACTCGTAGCCTAACTATTGATTCTGCTAACTGAATAGTGTTATTGAATGTCCTAATCAACACTCTTCTTGGTGTAAGTGATGTTGCTATTCGTATTGACTCGTTTACGTGTTTGGTATGATCTTTGAGTCTAGTTATTATCTCAGATACATTGATAGATTCAGATATTATCCTTGCTAATACTCTTAGTCTTGGAGTGCTTTCAGATATGCTAACTGATTTGGTTATTGTTCTTGTTAATGCTCTGAGTCTTGAGATTGATTCTCCTACACTTACTGATTCTGTAAATGATCTGCTCCAACCCTGTGCGAATGACTCTGTTATACTGATACCCTCAGTTATGATTCTTCGTATCTGTTCTAACTTGGTTCTAAAGGCTAATATGTTTACAGTCTCATTAACCATACGTCTAATAACAAGTGATCGTATTCTTGATTCTGTAATATTCAATGTGTTTATAATAACTCTCTTTATTACACCATACCTTATTACTGATTCTGCTACCTCTACTGATTTGGTTATTGTTCTTGTTAATGCTCTGTATGGTAATATGGATTCTACTATATTCATAGTACTTGTTACCACACGTTTAATTGAAAGTAATCGTATTCGTGACTCTGCTACCTCTACTGAGTGGTTGACCATTCTTCTCATTGTAAGTAAAACAAGTGCCTCTTTGATTGTCTTTTGGAACACGTTAGACTGGAATACGTTATACTGGAACAATCCTAATGGGTTAATTGATATTACTTCACTAAACACTCTACTCCAACTCTTGTAGAATGACTCTGATAACTCAACCCCTTCAGTGATTATCTTTCTAAGTGTTCTTAACCTATCTCTAAATGCCAATATGTTTACAGTTTCATTTAATATTCTTCTAAGTACTCTGTATCTGTAATCGGAACTTGACACACTTACAGTATTACTGATAACTCTTCCCATTCCTCTAAGTCTTACTGCTTCTGTAATTTGTTGGAAGACATTGGTTTGTAATACATTGGACTGGAATATGTTCTTACCTACTCTTACTACGTCATTCTTAACTTTTAGCATTACGTTACGTCTTAATAATGATTCAGATAATTGAACTGTTGATGTTACAACTCTCTTGATTTCTCTATACCATTTAGAAGCATCTATAATTTGTATTGATTCAGTTAATGATCTAGTCATGCCTCTAAGTCTTGGGACTGTCTCAGATATACTAATAGAGTTATTTATGATTCTAAGTAATACTCTTAATCTGTCTCTAAATGCTAATATGTTTACAGTCTCAGCAACTAATTTAATTAATACCTTAGATCTGATTATTGATTCAGATGTACTTATGGTACTGTTGACTCTCTTTATCCAACCTTTGTATAACGACTCAGATAATGATATGGTGTTATCTATTACCCTTCTCAACACTGTGAGTCTTACATAGGAGTGTGCTATATTCACAACACTGCTAGCGACCTTTACAAATCCAAGTGCTCTAGCCTGATTATCTGATATGTTTAATGTATTGTTAATTATTCTACCTAGACCTCTAAAGTCATTAATGATTTCACTATGTTGAATTGTCTCACTTATCACTCTTGTGAACTGTTCTAACTTGGTTCTAAATGCTAGTATGTTTACTGTCTCGTTATACACTTTCTTCATTATAGATGATCGTATTGCTGAGCCTGCTACTTGAACAGTGTTAGTGAACACTCTCTTGATAACCATTAATCTGTTCTCTGACTGTGATACACTTACAGTATCAGATAATATTCTTCCTAATGATACATGTTTATTGAAGGAGTCAGATACACTGACAGTCTTATTAATTATTCTATTCAATCCTCTTATTACGATAGCCTCTACATTTACATTCTGGAACACATTGTTCTGGAATATGTTAGACTGGAATAATCCTATTATGTTAATAGAAACAGTATTGTTTACTAACATGGTTATGGATTGGAAGTAATTCTTAACCTCTGCTACCTGTACTGAGTCAGTAACTATCTTTCTAAGTGCTCTGAGCCTGTCTCTAAAGGCTAATATATTGACTGTCTCTGATACAATCTTTCTTATATCCATTAACTTTGCCTTTGATTCGGCTGCCTGTACTGCATGAGTTACAACTTTTTTGATTCCTCGTAACATCTTGAAAGCATCACTTGCCTGAACTGTTTCAGATACAACTCTTACCTTTCCTAATAACGCAACAGTTTCATCAATAGTATTTTGGAACACATTGTTTTGGAATACATTGGATTGGAATACTGCCTTGCCTATTGACAAAACCTCTGATATGATTTTGGTTATACTAAATACAGGCATGTTTACTGCGACAATATTAACAGTATTATTGACTCTCTTAATCCAACCCTTATACAATGATTCTGATAGACTGATGCCCTCACTTATTACTCTTTTAATAACCCTTGACCTGTCTCTGAATGACTGTATGGATATGGTTTCTGTTACAGTCTTTATCCTTTCTCTTAACAATATGGATTCATCTAAAGATAACTGGAACACATTGTTTTGGAATACATTAGACTGGAATACTGCCTTACCAACAGTTACTATCTCACTTATGACCTTACTAATTCCTCTTGATTTTACTATTGAACTTGCTACCTGTACGGTCTTGTTTATGACTCTCTTGATAGAAAGTCTTCTTACCTTTGATTCTGATGCCTGAACTGTTTCAGATAATGATCTTAACATGACTGTGTGTTTTATCTTCGACTCTACTGCCTGAACTGTATCAGTGATAACTTTGTTTATTCCTCGTAGTTTACTTCTAAATGCTAACACGCTGACAGTTTCAGATACAATTCTCACCTTTCCTAATAATGCGATAGTCTCAGATATATGACCTTGAAACACGCTGTTCTGGAACACGTTGTTTTGGAATACTCTTTTCCCTACAGATATGGTACTATTAACTACCCTAGATATACCTCTAGAAATTTTAGAATTGCTTACAACCTGAACGGTTTCAGTAAACACTTTCTTTAATCCTTTTATAAATGTAGAACCAGTTGACACTTGTTCAGTCTCTAACAATGATCTCAATATAGTCATGTATTGTGTCATTGATTCCTGAGTGTTAACAGTTTCATTTAATGCCCTTGACAGTCCTCTTAACGTGTTCCTTTGTTCTGTAGTTTGAACGTTATCTGATACAAGTTTGAGGATTGCCCTGAGCCTGCTTCTAAATGCCTGTATGGATATTGTCTCATCAAGTGACCTTATCAATGACTGTAGTTTTGCTTTAGATTCTGCTGTGTTTATGGTTTCATTGATAACTTTGATTACTGTGGTAGGTACGTCAAATACGTTGTTCTGGAATACATTCTTTTGGAATACGGGAGAACCATATCCTTGTTGATATACATTATTCTGAAATATGTTCGACTGAAATACTTGTGCAATAACTGCCAAGTTTAACTACCTACAGTTCAGTCCAAGTACTACCGTTTAGAACGTATTCTTTGTTAGTGTCAGTTTCGTAAAATACAGATCCATCTGATGTTCCAGCACTAGCTGTAGTTGTGTAAGTTACAATTACTTTTCCGTTAGTATCTTTATTTGCACCACCACTACTTGTATTTGATGTTGATGTTAATCCTGATTTAACAAAACTTGAACCACCACCCCCTGATTTACCATAGTAAGGTGCACTGCCATTATTAGCTCCACCTTGACCTCCACCACCTCCACCGAAGTAGCCTGCACCTCCTCCTGATCCAGATACACCTCCCTGATCATGTCCACCATTACCACCTTGTAATGCTGAACCAGCAGTTGCACCCTCATTACCAGCAGTTCCACCAGCACTTTGAGTTCCACCTCCACCAGCAGTACCAGAATAATTGGCAGTACCACCTTGACCTGATGTTCCACCACCATAACCTCCGGGGTGTGCAGTTCTTTGACTACTATTATAAGAATACCAACCTGCACCTCCACCACCACCAGCACCTACAATTAATGCATTAGATTGTTCTATTGAATCATTATTGAAAACTCCTGAATAACCTCCACCACCACCAGAACTTGCACTAGGCGATGTACCACCACCATTAATACCACCTTGTCCATTTGTTACAGCATTACTTTGACCACCACCCATTCCACCAACTGCAACCTTTACTACTGAACCATTACTTGTCCATGTTCCTTTTGCCAATCCACCAGCTCCACCATTACTTGTAGGAAATCCACCACCACCCGGTTTTGTGCCACCACCTGCACCCCATGCTTCCATAACTATACTTGTTCCAGATGGAATGTACCCAAGTGAAAATGTTCCAGTAGTAGAATATGTTGTAGTTCCAGAATGACCTAAAACAATTAATGATCCTCTTTCAGAATTTGTTCCCCTTAATCTATTACCTGCTAAATATTCTATTGTCATGTCAACTCTACCTCATTTCCACAACTACATTTTATTATTATTGCTGTTTCACTTTTATTAGTTAAACTATAATCACATTGATCACAGGTATCTTCCTTTAAATGATTGTAATCCAAAAGTGTATTACAGTAATGATATTGTGTGATCCAAGCATTTTCATTATAAACAACTAATGATCCTTTACCACATGAATCACAAACATATTCCATGAGAACTTTTTCCAAGGACTGTACCATGTCTATACGTTCACTCCCATACTAGATAAAGATTCTTGGCTCATTGTGGTTTCGTTGCTCCCTGTGCCATAAATCCTTCTGAACCTAACTCGTCTAGCCCTATTCTAGATAGTGCATCTTGGTATGAATCCTTGAACTCCTCTGCCATATCATCTAGGAAATCATACATATCTCGAATAGTTACCTTTGCTGAACTGTTAATCTTTTCCTGAATTAATACTAAATATGATCTTGCTCTTGATTCTGCCAACTGTGGGTGTATTCCTAATTGTTCCCAATATTCTACAGCAGCTTTACTTACTCTACCACCTGCACTCAAATCCTGTATGGCAATTCTAAATGATGAACGTACCATATTTGCAATCTCTTGTTTTTCAAAATCTTTCTCATTCCATTCATCAGGTATATTATTGTTCTTTTTAATTCCATCATACATATCTTGGAACATACCAATTTCTCTTAGAGATGCGTTCATAGATATTGTTATAGATTCAATTTGTGATTCATATTCCTGTACTGTTAATCTTGAATGAGCATCTGTTTGTTTTCTTAGTCTTTCTATTGTAAGTTTTTTCTTTTCAATATTGTAGTATGCTTCTTGGAGTGCCTTGTATTTTTTATCTATCTGTGCAAGACATTGTTTCATTCTGCTTAATGGGGAGTCACTAATCATCTGCATGGTTTGAAGTGAATAACTAGATTGACTAGTTCCATGACCTATCATAGAGCTTCCTCTTTTGTATTCAGGTAATCTTTCTGTAATTCTTGCAATTTGTTTTTCATCTAAAGTAGCCAAGTCGGTTACTTTATTGAATAATTCTATATTATTATTTGACATAATCACTTACTCCTGCTCCCTGTCTTTTACTCTCTATCAAATCTCCAAAGTCAGTTGCGTTACCTAATGTTGATATTGTGATATATTCAATATTATTTACTGTTGAACTAGATGTACCGTATCCTCCTGCAATAATACCTCTAGTTGGACTTGAAGTTGACATAGCATAAGATACAGCTTGTGTCAAATCTCCAAAGTCAGATGCGTTTCCTGTTGAAGCAATAGTTATATATTGTATTACATTTACTTGTCCTCCAGAAGTACCTCCTGCCCATATACCTCTAGTATCATTTGCTAGTCCAGTAGGTGCTTGATTACCTGCTACCAAATCTCCAAAGTCAGATGCGTTTCCTGTAGTTGATATTGTGATGTAATCAATTACATTTTCAGGAGCTCCTGAAATTTGACCACCACCAAAACAAGCTCTAGTTGCTGATGCTAACGCCATTGGGTAAGACCTAGCAGTACCTAAATGATTACCAAAACTTGTAGCATTAGATGGTGTTGCTATTGTAATATAATCAATTCTTGCATCGTAACCTATGATAAACGACCTCCACTAAATATTCCTCTTGTGTCATTTGAACAACCTGACATACTACGTCTAGCGTATGTCAAATCTCCAAAGTCGGTAGCATTACCAGCAGTTGCAATAGTTACATAATCCATTGTATTAACCCATGTTGTTCCTGTAGTTAATCCTCCTCCTGCTACTGCTCTAGTAGAATCTGATGCTCCTCCTAACTCCCATCTAGCTTGTGTCAAATCTCCAAAACTACTCGAGTTGCCTTTATTATCAATAGTAATATAATCAATAGCACTTGAATAAGTAGTAGTATTACCACCCATAAATAATGCTCTAATCCAAGTACTGGGATCTATCCAAGTAGCAGGTGTTACTGATGTTACATTATTGTATAATTTAACATCGGATACTGTTCCAACAAAAGATCCACTTGCCACTCCCTGTGTTGCGAAATTAAAAAATATATTTCCTTTAACACCACTTTGTGCTCCACTTGCTGCTGACCAAGCAGGTGTTACTAATCCACCTGTGTAATCATCTGAATCCGTATATCGTATTGTCATACTACCTGCATTGTTTATAACTTCAACATATTTTGTTCTTGCACCACTACCATTAGAAATACCATTATTCCAATCATTACTCATTGATGAACCGTCCATCGAATAATTGGCAGCTTTATCAGCGTGAAGTGCGTGTTTTACATAAATAGTATATGAGCTGGTAGGTGGATCTTCGGAAAATCCTGATGTTGCACTTGATGTACCGTATGTTAAAGTACCTGCCTGACCAGCAGGAAATGCAATATCATCAGTTGTTACAGTTAATTTATATCTCAAAACGTATGATGAACCTGCGTTTGCTGATAATGCTTTAACTGCTAATGTGGATTGACTTGATGAATTAACTGTAAATGATAAAGTTCCTGATGATTCTGATACTTTACCTGATGTTCCTGAAATTGTAAATCCTGATACTACTTCTGTTGGTGCTAATTCAGATTCAAACCAATATCTCTTAGCAGTATCTTTCTCTACTAGAATGGTATTGTCTTGTACGTCAGTTGGTTTATTAGCTTCTAGTGCAACTGTTACTTTATTACTTGCACTTGCTGTCCATGTTCCATCTCTTACAAAAGTTCCTGTTGCACTTGTTACACCGTCATAAATTTTAATATCGGATATCGTACAAACACATACATGACTTGAAGTATTATCATCTCTGTTTGTGTATTTTATATATCGTAAATTTTCAACTGTTCCACTTGTTGACCATGTGTCAAGTTCCCCACCTGTATAATCTGAACTTGTTGTTAATCTTATACTAAAACTAGAACCGTTTCTAATATATTCAACATACCAAGTTCCATTAGCTGTTGTTTGTGAAGAAAATAAAGAACCCTCATAACCCTCTGCATTATTTTGCGATGAAGTTCCACCACCAACAAAGAAATCTGAATATCCACTTCCACCACCAATTCTCATTTTTAATCCTAATGATTGATCTACCATATTATTTGCAGTTGTTTGGGATATTGCAAACAAATATGCGTTATTTGGATTGGTACTTGAAGCAGAATATCCACTAATGACCATTTTGTATCTCATAACCCATGATGTATTGGATAATGCAGAACCTAGATCAGCATAAGCATGATCATCAGTAGTGCTACATCTGTGATTAATTGTTACAATATTTTTTGACACATCAGCTTCTAATGCAACAATTCGTTTACTATCTTTGTATTCTATGGTCATGTTCCAATCTCACTCCATACGTTGTCAAGAGATGATACTCCGTTGTAAATTTTTACATTATCTATTATATTTGATGTACCACTTGATGTATTACCGTTATCTGTTGTTCTATGTTGAATTGTATTTAATCCTGTTATACCAGAACTGAGTGTTAAATCAACGGTGCTTCCATGTTGAGTAGTTCTTGCTGAATTTGTATAATATTTTAATCTTAAATTTGTAGCACTTGTTCTAATGAGAACTCCATAATATTGTGTATCAACAGTTAATGCAGTTGTTGGAGAATTTGCTTGTGTTCCTGCTGTATTCTTCCATACTTCAACTGAACCAGCATTAGTTGCTTTAATTCCAAGTGCATCATGTGATGTGTCCAAAGGTTTTGCTGTTCCTGCTGAAAAGTATAAAGGATTACCTGATTCTACTAGATCCCCTGAACCACTTTGTTTAATATCAAATTCACAATACCATTTTTCATCATCTAATGTGAATCCCAATGCTTTATAGAATCCATGATCTGCATTATTTCCAGCACCATTAGAAGTCCAAACCCCACCTGTAATGTTTGTTGTTGAACCTACTTCTGTCCAACCTGTACTGTTTGAATAATCATGTTCCCATGTTACTGATGGACTTCCATAATGATACATCTTTCTAGTATCAGTTTCTTCAAATCTACTTCCTACTTGGACATCAGTTGGTTTTGGATTATCTGTCCATATTTTTAGATTTTCAATTTTACCACCGTTTCGTGATTCATAACTTGAGTTTTGATTCCATGTTTCCATGTGTAAATATCTTAAACCTGAAAGAGATACTCCAGTTATATTACTTGATGTTCTACCTGTTGCATAATCTGAATTAGTTCCTGCACTAAGTGTATAAGATGTTGAACCTGTTTTTTTCAGTTCAATATAATATTTTGTATCATTACTATAAGTCATTGTAAAATGACTATTATCCTGTCCTACTGATGTTCCAGTTTCAAATTGTCCTTGAAATTTTCTTGTACTGTTTGCAGTTGCTATTTGAAACTGTGCTTGAGCTCTTGATGAACTATAAGATCCCCCACTTCCACCTGATGTTCCTGCCATAGTTGTACCACTTTGTATTCCAAACATTGTTACACAGTCTCCATTAAACTGAACTTCCTTGTTTGAATCAACAGTAATTTCAAAACGTAATGTCCATTGATTAATATTTTGAAAAGATGTACCTAAATCATAATTTGATCCACTTCCACTATTTACTAAACGACCTTGAAATTCTTGAGAATTATTTGCTATTTGCCAATATGTTCCTGATGTATTAACTTGTGTACTCCATGAACTATTTGTATAATCAGATTCAACAGATGGTGTTAGTGAAGTATTAGGATTAGCACTTAATCCTTGTATTCTTCTACCTGCGTGATAAGTAATTGCCATGAATCAATCAACCCACCTATGCAATTTGAACCTCGGTAGCAGATCCATTCTTCCAAATTTTTGTAAAGACACCTTCATTGTTAGCATCTATTTTCTTTATGTAAATATCTCTTTCTCCTACACCGACTGTTGTGAATGTTGTTTGATTTCCTGCGTAAGTTGTAGTTTGAGTATTTGCAAACGGAGTATATGCTAATGTTGATCCACCTGCTGCTGCTGCCCATGATGGTGCTGTTGCACTTGATGCAAATGTTAATACTTCTCCTGCTGGTGTGGTAGGTTTTGGTAGTTTAGCTAAAGTAGTAGTTCCTGTTGCGTACATAATATCACCTACTGCGTATGATGTTAAGTTTGTACCTCCACTTCCTACTGCCAATGTTGCAGATAGACCTCCTGCTGTAGTTGATGTTGCAGCGTTACCAGTTGTACTGCCTGATGAGCCTGTTACATCTCCTGTTACGTTACCAGTTAAAGCACCTGTGATTCCACCTGTTACGGTTAATGCACCTGTTTCTACTGCACCAGTTGTTGTAATTGTTGATGAACCATTATTGATAGCTCCAAATCCTGATGTGATTGAACCTGCGTCAAGTGCTCCTACATCTGTAATTTGTGTTTGACTTGCATCTACGCTTATTGTATTTCCAGATTTTGTGATTCCTGTTCCTCCTACAAGATCTCCTACTCCTGAGAATTGTGAGAAAGATAATGCTGTAGTATCTAATGTAATTGGATCTGCTGTTACTAGCACAAATCCTTGACCTGCACTTGCAGTTCCCTCTGTAATTAAAGTGTATAAACCTGATGTTACTTCTACGCTTGTATTTGCATCTGTTGATCTTGCCCATGCTCCTGATGCTGTAACATATATACCATTTTCTTCACCTGCTGTTTGATCTTTAACTAAAACTCTATCAGTTGAAGTTAGTACTCCATCGATAGTTTGTTCTCCACTTAATGTAACGTTTGCAGTAGTTGCGACTTTACAGGCATATTTTGAATCTAATCCTGCTTGGGCTACATCAACTTGAGATTTTGTTGCTGCGTCCTGTGCTGCTATACCATCTGCCAGTCCTGTTAATTTTTGTGAGTTAAATGCCACTGATGCTGAAGGTGCTGTCATGTTTGCATAACTTAATGGATCTGTTGCTAGTTTTGCTATTGCAATGGCACCATTTGCGACTGCTGTGGCGTTGCCTGTTGAGGTTACAATTCCTGTCAAGTTTGCGTTGGTTACAGTAGTTGTTGCGTTACCAACTGATGTAACATCTCCTGTTAAGTTTGCATTGGTTGTTACTGTTGCTGAATTACCTGTACAACTTGCTGAACTGCCTGTTGTATTTTGATTCAATGTTGCTACACTAACTACACCTGCATTGGTCATTGTAGCATCTCCAGAAAGTGCTGCTGCTGTAAATCCTGTTCCATCTCCTATAAGGATTTGAGTAGTTGCTAATGCTATATCTGATGGGGCTCCTGATGAGTTTGCATTTCTAACTTTAATTGTATTTGCTGCCATATCTGCAAGTTTGACATTTGTAACTGATCCATCTGCCGTGGTTCCTCCACCATAACCATACCAATAATTTCCTTTTCTAATTAGGATTGTAGGTTTGGTTGTAGATAATGTTTCATTTGCATCACTAATAGTTTTTATGTGACCATCTGCTGATGGACTTGAAGTATTTGTTAATGTAATTGTATCTCCTGTATCTGCAAAAAGATATATCAAATCATATTGACTTGTGTTTGCTATTGCTAATTTATCTAAAGTATCTGTAGTTCCTGCCTCTGCTGCTGCAACTGTAACTGAATCTGTTACTGTTAATACACCTGAGGCTATTGTTACTGTTGCTGTTGTAGGTGTGTTACCATACATTCCTGCTTGATCTGGTGCTTCATTCCACTCATTAGTTCCTACAGGACTTGAACCATCATCAGGATAAGTAGTTGTATTGACTTGTGTTGCGTGCTTATAAATTGCTTTACGTGCCATCAGCTATTACCTCGTATCTCATCGTTATTAACCTTTGTTAATACAAAATTAACCTTCTCATCAAATCTTACTTTATCATCAAGTCCACCTGTTGCTTTTGGGAACTTCATACTAATTCTTTCTAACAAATTAAATATGCCTCCCATAGATAAGCCTTTAGGCAAAGGGTTATACTCCGTTAAATGTATGATTTACGAAGAGTTTTAGTGTATCAGTGCTTGTTTTATGGAATGTTGCAGGTGATGTAAAGTTCCAGTGTGTTAAGATTTTGGTTGCACTTACTGGTGATGTTTGTCCAACATCATAAATTGCTCCACCTGTAATTGGGTTTCCTGCTGATGTGTCAATTTGGTTGGTTGCCCAATCAAATCTATAAGATATTGCATCTGCTGAAGCACCTGTATTATCGGAATCTGAATCTGCAGTTTTTGGATAAGTTGCTGTTAGTCCTCTAACTGCACCTGTAGTTGTAATTGGACTGCTTACTTGACCATATGCATCTGTTTTTGCAATGGTATCTGCTGTTGCAGGATTTTGTAGAACACATGCTGAAGTCTTAAAATCTTCGTTTGAAGCTGGTGTTTCTTCTGCTGCTTGTTTAGCGTAAAATATATCACCGTCATTAGTGACTAGGTTTGAGCCATACCACCAGTCTTTTGAACCGTCTTGGTGAGTGACTACTACACAAATATTATTTTTTGGATCTATTTCTGTTGGAAGTTGTTTGCCGTTACCGTGAATTAACATGTAATATGTTTATTGTTAGAGTATATAAATATTATTGTCGATGAATAAGACAGTAATCTTTATTATGGGTTCAAATTGGTATCTGTGACTAAGTTACTGATTGCCTCTGCTGAGGTCTTTTCAATATCAAATGCGTCTAATAGGAAATCACCTGTCTCTATGGTTGTTTTACCTTCTGGGTAAGTCCAAGTTATTGATTTTATTGTAGTATTCACATCAAGGTTTTTAGTGGTATTTGTTACCTTTACCCTGAAATTCTCTCTAATAAAATCTATCAAAGCAGGAGCAACTATAGTATATCTGGTATTAATAACTGCATGTTTTGTAAGAAATTTATTTCTAAAAATTATTGCTGCTGCTGCATCAGTAATTTGTGGTGTAAATATTCTTTTTGAGTATAATCCTATAAGATTAATAGAAGTTGTATCAGAATCGTGTATTATATTAAAACTACCTGATATTCTGGTTGATACATATAAATCGTTTACAGTCATACTATCATCATATCCATCAGCAGTTACATCATATAGTTTACCAAATTTCAATGTATCAGTTAAATCAATATCATTATCTTCTATAATACATTTACCTCTTGGTGATACATAAAATGATTTATCTACTATAGTCATTAACTGATTAATAATTTCTAAGAAATTACCTGATCCTTCATAAGAGTTTATTGTATTTGCTACTGAAGTTAGATCTCTTACACTTAATTTAAAATTAGGTGAATTTATAAGTGTTTGATTAAGGTGAGCAAATATTGATCTTATAATTTCTACAGAGGAACAAATAGTGAAAGTTTTACCAGATCTACTTGGACTTGTTGCAGGACTTAAATTTCTATACCATTCACCAGTAACATAAGTACTTCCACTAGGTAATATTATATCACTTATAACTGATTCTATTATAACTTTACCAAATCCTTTTACATATATTTTCTTTTGATCTATACTAGATTCTATTTTCCATACTGTTCCTGCAAGTTTCATAATCAAAGGTATAGGTCTTGATGAAAATATTTGTTTGGAACTTTCTGAGTCAAGTACATTAGAATATATTCTTATAGAATATAACTTTCCTTCAAATTTACTATTTGTTGATGTAACAGTATTAGTACTCCATGCTGATGCTTTTGATCCTATAGTTGCATCAGTTGGAACTGAAAAAGAGCCTGATGATTTTGGATATGAAGCAGTTCCAGTATAAGTTCCATTGGGTGCTCCAAAAGGAATACTCTCTGAACCATTAACTAACCATAAATTAAATGTTATACCTTTTCTTTGTAATCTCACAAGACATGGTGTATCAGCTTGACAGTATGATGCAGAGCCACCATCACTACCTGAAGTAGAAAATGATTTAGATCCTACTCCTGAAGTAGTATTCTCAATGGTCACACTAGCAGCAAACTGATTAGAACTCATATTTAATTTAATTGTTATGCCTTCACCAGAACTATTAATTTTTGAAAATATAACTCCACCTGCTTCACCGTCTTCTGGTTCAACCCAACAAAATATATCAAAATCTCCTGAGAAATCTAGTGCATTGGTAGTACCGTCTTTAAGAAACTTGTTTGGAATTATAGCACCTTTACCATTACTTGTTGCAGTAGCACCGTAAAATCCTTTGAATTTATTATTTGCAGTTGTAGTTAAAGTATAATCCAATCCATCATAATCTGTAAATCCAGATAAAGTATTATGTGTTTGATTTACAGGATCATTGTTATATCCACTTTCATCTAAACATGAACCTTGAAACAAATAAGCACCTCTCAAATGTGTTGCATCTGCTACGTCTTGTATGTATTTATATTCATCTCCTATAAGTGATGATATTCTTGAAGGAACTTTGAATATACCAGAATCTACTGCTCTTAATCCATCTCTTGCTATTTCTGCATGATCCATAGGAACAGTAGATACTACTCTAACATCAGAACCTCCAATATCTTGAGTGTCTTCTTTAACAAGTTTAGCAAAAGATTTCAAGTAGAATCAACTCTTACTCTATCTGAACGTATTCCTGAACCACCTGTATTTTTAGCAACTATGTAGACATAATATTGACCTGTTAAACTTGTTGCAATAAATTGATATTTACCATTTGTAATACTAGCAGTTGCTTGTGTTTGTGTAACTTTATGATAACGTGTAACAGCATCATTAACTTTTTGATAAGCCAAAGAAAATTCTGTAATATTGGTTCCACCTGCTCTTACAGGATCAGTCCATCTATATTTTATACTTCCTGATGCAGGACTACTTATCTCTAAACCTGTTACCATTTCAGGAGTATCGGCATCATATATTGATATTACATTTCCTACTAAATAGTCTACATTAACAGTCCATACTACAGGAGAACTTGAATCTACAGATGTTGAAATTGAAGATACAGATCCTGAACCTTCATAAAATACTGAGTCAGTGGTAGTGTCTATAACTCTTAATAGAAATGAATCTGTTATTGATCTTGATTCAAAGTTTTCAAGAAAAGCATGTACCAACAGTATATTATTGGCTTCAGTTTGTGACTCATAAACATAATCAGTTTCAGTTCCATTGTTATCATATTTATCAACATCTATATTGCCTTCCTTTTCTAATATATTATCTAATGCTATACCATCTACATGAGCTAATGTGACCAAGTTAGAATCAAATTTACAACCAAATCTTACCTGTTGTGAGTTACCTTCCATTTTTACCAATATATTTTCTGTTGATTTATCTTCAGGTAATGGCATAGGTGATATGGGTGTGTTTAAATCTATCCCTATAGATTCAAATGTTTTAGCTTGAAATCTATCTATTCTATAAATATTTGTTTGATTTGTGCCACCTTGAGGAGTATATGATTCAGGGTGAATCTTATACAACTCTATCATTATACCAGTCATAGTTTAGCCTTCCTCATACTACTTGTCTCTATTGCTTTCATTATTGTTCTTTGGAATTGAAGCATATCTCTATCTGAGTATATACTACCATTAACTGTTACGTTTACTGTTACGCCTGAGTCACCTCCTCTCATTCTATCCATAGGAATTACTGCTTCTGAACCTCGTTCACCAAATTTATATTTCTGACCTGATTTACCTACACCTTTGATTGGTTCTCTAATCATTCCTCCATTAGCCATTCCAAACCAACCTCCACCTTGACCAAATGCTCCTTCTCCTTCAGCTCTGTTTGTACCTGATACCTTATCTGATAACCAACCTGCACCACCTACGATTTGTTCGGCAGTTGATTTTTTACCAAATCCTAAAAAGTCTAAAATACCTTCTGTATAAACATGATCTTTATCACCTAACATTTCACCAATACCTAATGCTCCTTGTCTTGCTCCTTCATATTGTTCAGGTGCAAATTGTTTCATAAGAGATCCTGCTGCATCTACTGCCAATAATGCCTGTCCAACAATAGGTATAAATTTAGCAGCCGTTTTTCCTGCAATTTTAGCTCCTGTTTTAACCCCTGCTCTTGCTAAAATTTCCGTAACAGGTTTAGTTGCTTTACCTAATGTAGTTTTTGCTGCTCCACCTAATTTATTACTTACTTTCCCCATTCTTTTATCTATTTTACCACTCACTCCTGCTGTTGCAAGATTCATCATTCCTTTATTTACATCTATTGCTGCTTTAGCTACTGGTATTACCATTTTAGTAATTGCTTTTTCTGCAATTTTGATTGGAGCTGTTGCAACCATATTAATTGCTTTACTTGTTTTCAATGCAATGTTAACCATTTTATCACTCTTTTTAATAACGGGGTCAAGAGTTTTTGCAATGTTTTTTAATTTTTCCAATTCAGGTGGAGTTTTACCTGCAACTGCTGGTAAATTCCTTGGGTTAAGTACATTCTCTGTTAATGCAGGTATTTTAGCTATTTCTTTAGGTTTGAGAAGTGATGTTATAGCAGTTAATCCTGTACCAGTAGTGGCTACTGCTACTTTACCTGTGTCTATAATAGTTTTATTAATAGCATCATTTCCTCCAGTTACAGCTTCAGTAAGTGCATTAATATCTCTTGCAGCATTCAAGAAATACGGATATACAACTTGATAAAATGGTATGATAAACTTTCGTAACAACATTATTAAAATTGGTCGCATGAGCATACCGAAAAAGTCACCTATAGGTCTAAGTATAAGCATAATACCAAAGTTAAGTAATTTCATCATCTGTTGCATTAAAGGAGATGAATCAATAATTTTAGAAGCTAGACCAATTCCTGCTCCTGCAGCACCCAATGCCATTCCACCTGCTGCCATTTTACCTCTGCCTGCGAACATCTTATTCCATCTAGAATTACCACCAAATGATTTATCAAATATCTTATCTAATTTTTCAAATATACCTGTAGATTTTGATTGTGATAACATACTAAATTGTGATTTTTCTGCATCAGTTGCTTTTCCACTTTTTACTTTATCACGAAGAGTAGATTTATCTTGCAAGTTTTGTAACCCCATTCCACCTACTTGTTGCAACATATTCATTGCTTGTCCAAGAGCTCCACCACCTGCAAATTGTCTAGTCATAAGATTCATAGCCTTTCTTTGACCTTTCAAAGCATGATCCATTGCCAAATTACCTCTTTGTTCTGTTGATCTAATTTTAACAGATGCTTCCAAAAATTCTTTTTGAATTTTTAATGCCTCTTTAAGATTAGGTATATCTATTAATCCTTCTGAATTTGCTGACATGATATATATTATACTATCTAGATCTATTTAAATTTAACACGTTCTTTACGCTGTTCTTCTTTATATTCAGATATAATGGTATTAAGATAGCCTATCGGCTGCGAGTCGACTTGGTCTTTCGTCCAACCGTATTCCCTTGCGAAGAAGTAGTAGATATTTCCTGTGCCTCTACTATATCCTGCCCCACGAAAGTCTCCACCCACTCTTCCAAATATTTCGCTAAAGGGTAGTCTTTCATGACCTCCTTCATGATGGTCTTTGCTACGCTTGCTTTAAGGTTTCTAATTGAAGCAACTTCTTTTATTTTAAAAGGTGCTTTTGTAATTACTGCTGTTAGTATTAACTGTCTATAAAGTGGTAAATTAACCTTAGGTTCATTGACCTGAGTCATATCTAAACATTGATTTAGAATTGCTTCTAGTTCTCCAAATGTAATATCATCTTCATATTCTACAGTTTCTTTTGTATTATTATCCCACGGGATCTCAAACGATTTAATCATATATATTGTGTATAATTGTTATATTAAAGTGTTATTGCTCTGCTGTTGCTGCAGAGGTTGCTACTACAGATATGGTCTTTGCTGTCCAACTAATGTCTTCAAATACTGGTTCTACTGGTTCAAGACCTGATACACCATGATCATTTATTGCCAATCCTGTCAATGTTATTACTATTTTTTCAGCAGAAGATTTTTCAAATGTTAATCTAAATTCTGTTGCTCCTCCACCAACTGTTTCTTGAGGAGTTGCTGCTATCTGTGCAAGTAAATCATCTAGTAAAGTTTGATTTAACCATGATGCTTTAAATGAACCAGTTATATCCAAGACTCGTTTGTATGCTGTTGCAGCAGAATGATTACCTAAACCATAAAGTAGTTCTGCATTTTGTGCAAGACTTAAACTTGCATCTTGACATTGTGCAACTAATGCTCCTGCAAAATATAACTCTGCATGAGCGAATGTATATGGAAATTCTTCTGCTGGTTTTGATGGTGCTGCTGTCAAGGTTGTTGATGGTGCTGTTTCTACACCGTAAGTAATATCTGCACTACAGTCTACTAATCCACCTACTGAAGCACTTATGGAAAGTGATCCTACAATTCCACCTTTTAATGTTCTGACTATATCTGCTGCCAGTCCATCATAACCAACTTCTACTTGAATAGTTCTTGCTGTCTTAGGTAGTCCTGAAGTTTGAGGATATGTATATGTAAATGGTGTTGTACCTGCTTTAGTTGGAGTTCCTAAAATTGAACCAATTATCCACGGACTTGAAAGAGTAAATGACACTGAAGCAGTTCCTTGTTGTTGACCGTATGCAAATTTATCTACTGTATTTTGATTAAGTTTAGCTAAATTAACTTTATTATTTGTGAGTGTAAGACTAGACATTTTGTCTTGAAGACCGAACTTTTTATCTGCTGTTAGACCTGATCCTAGAACACCATAAGTTGTTCCTTCCCAGCCGTATTTTACATATACATGAGCACCAGTTCGTACCATGATATTATTTAAACTATTACCTTATAAATATTATGGATTAAGTTTTCTGTACTTCATAACGACAGTATGCCTATAAATATTCCTATATAAATCATTTTCGTGGTTAGATGACATTAACATCAAGTCAACATAATCGGTTCCCCGTATATTTGCTTTTACTATTCTAAACACTTCATCAACCAAATTTTCATGATGTTGTAGATTTTGAAATGAATGTACCTGTATTTTAACATAAATAGTATGTAAGAAATCGTCACCATGTAGACCAAAATATTCGGGTTGTTCGTTAGTAGGAGTAACTAATATAAAATCACGTCTATCGTCCATAAAACCAGTGGTTCTTTCTTCCCATACGAAAGTTATATCTGGTTGAGATGATAAAGTCCAGTTATCTTTAATTAGATTCTTGGCAGTTTCTGCACTTTGATACATATTGGAATTACCCATACTTTATATAAAGTCTACAGAGTTATTAAGTTTATCATTTACCAAGACGCCAGTCATATCTAGGAGAGTCTTTTTTAGGTTTTTTACTCCTACCACCGTCATATCTATTCTTCCACCCACGAGCAGCAGTGGAGTTTTCTGCCTTCCAAACTTCATAGTCTTTCTGTCTCTGAGTATTAGCTACTGCTCTATCTTTGGCGAATCTTTTATAACGTCTTGCTTTGGATATATAGGCTGCTTTACCTGCACGAATACCTTTTTTGAAAGGTGTAGGTCTATCCCAATCTGCTGTCATACGAGAAGTCTTCTGTCCTAATGCTTTGGCATAAACACCATTTGCTATTAAAAATACAGATCTATCTATCCAGTTAGCTTTCCCTTTTGGTGTTTTAGTTAAAAAATCATCAAAACTATTAGAGTTATAAATACCCGTTCTTAGAAACCAAGTTCTAATATTTCTAATATTTGGAAATTTAGGTTCTGGTTTCCATATTCCTTTAAAATCTGCCGTTTCCTGTAAAAACTTTTTCTGTCTTTCACCTATACCTTTTCTTAATTCTTCAGCATCATCTGGATTTCCTTCATAATCTCTGGGTTCAAAATCATTTAAATCAAGATTCAAAAGTTCTTCTTGAAACTGTGTCAATACGTCCATTAATACTTTTACAACTCTATCATCTGCTGTTGATAAAAATCTTTGTAAATTACCTTTGAATAAAAAACCTTCATTCTCTGTAAATCTCTGAACATCTTTTGTAGTAAATGATTTCCAGTTTTTTGCACCATATCTTTCCCCTCCTCTTATTGCAGAATTAAATTCTCCAGTAGGTCTTGATTGAATATAACCAACTACATTTGACTTACCAGCAGTAGTTTTTGACCAATTTCCATATTTATTTTTCCCTGATATAATATTTGATCCTTCAAAAGGTTTTATTGCTTTATCTCCCATCTCTTCATAATACTCCGTTAGTTTATTTTCATATTCTTTAGGAGGATCATTGTTATTTCTTAAAGCCCACCAAGCCTGTCTTTGTAGTTCAGGATATTTTCTAGAAAGCCATAAATTATAATCTACTTTATCTTTAAAATAATAACCAAGAAAATCTTGGTCTATATCCAAACTGATATTTTTTTGATATTTCCAAATATCACCTTCTACTGCCATATCACCTGATCCTTGTTGTGCACTAGCGTCACCTCCACTTGCACCTTGACTTGTTGTTTCAAGATTTGCACCAACATTACCAGATTTGTAAGGTGTCTTGGTTGGATCATAATCTTGAAATTTTCCTTTTGACCTAGACCGATGATATGTTAACATAAATGGTATATAATCCATACCTAATGATTTAAACAATTCCATTATATCTTGATTAGTTTTCATAACAACTTGTGCTACTTGTTGATCAATTATTTTATTTTTTAATGCATTATATTGTTTGGCAGGATTTACACGAATTCCTGTTCTAAAATTTACCACCATACTAAGGTATAAAGAATATTTCTTGTCGATTTTCTATACAGTTTTCAATATCAGCTCTCCAATCTGATTTAGATGCAGATATGTCTACACCGTTTGCACCAGTTGGTAGAATATCCATTCTGAAACTAGAGTTGATCAAATCTATTGCTGTGAGTTTAATACAAGTGTCTTGTATATCATAAGGAACAGTTGGATCGCCATAACGATATGTTACTCTTATTCTGTTCTTTCTCATAATTGTAAATATATAACCACGGAAATATAACTTTCCATATTCTCCTTCAAGGTTATGAACTCCTGTATCATTTGTATGATCAATATAACTGTCACCTGTCCATATTTCTATTTTATCTCCTTCATCGGGATCTAAATCTGCAATCTGTCTATGTTTTAAAAATATTGGTGAACCCCAACCATAAGAATATAATAATGGTAAATCATGAATTTCCTTGCCTGATGATATAACTCCTCCAAAATGATGTCCTATTCTTCTGTCAAGTTCTTGTTCTTTCCTGAGGATAATTTTCTCGACCTGAGCTTTATTTGGAGTAGTAGTAGCAGTGATTGGAACACGAAGAAAATCAGAAACATCGGCTACTGTACAGTATGTGACCATAGTTTTATAAAGGTTGCTTTGTATTTAAATTTTCTATTTGAAAACTACTATCCATTCGGCTGCATTAGTCACTTTTAGGAAAATACCATCTTCTAAACGTCTATTTATGTTAAAGACTGATTGAATTGATGATCCAAATACCTCAAATTCAACTGTGCCTGCTGCATTAGTACCATTAATTACTTCTAATTTTGCTCCTGCATGTTCCTTAGTACAATATATAGCGACTATGACACCATGAGATCCTTTTGCCAAAGTATTAGCATTGAAGGAAACAACATTATGATTCTCTGTACCCATATTATATCATATATGAGGAATTATATAAACTTTATCAACTATAGAAATACATAGTATTAATTAACTGTTAACTAACGTATGTAAAGTTAGCTAACTTAGCTTAATTAAGTTAATTAACTTTATAAAAAATAGAAAAAAAGAGACTAGAAACCTAGTACTCGGATTTTACAGGTCATACTGTTTGTTGCAGTTGATGCGTTTGCTAATTCTGCAAATGCTCTTGCTGCTGAACCTTTGGCAGTATGATCTTCACCATAACATTTAATCTTACCTGTTGCTGCTGCATTTGTTGCAGAAGGAACATATTGCAAAAGTAAACCTTTATTGCCATCGAAGATTTGTGCTCCGATAACAGTACCGATTCTACTACCTAATGAAAGATCTACGACATTACCGTTTGTAGCATAGTTATCACCTGCTGCATAGGTTATATCTACTACTACTGATTTCAATTTTGATGTCAGCTCACTTTGTATAGATAGTGTCTTGCCTGAAAGACTTTTATGTAAGGCATTTTGTGCGATTGTTATTGCCATCAACTTATATAAAAAAGACTATTATATATACTTTAATAACATCTAAAAATATAACTATCTGATATATAACACCCTTTAATATGGAATACTGGTACTGGTTTATTCCAACCATTTTCTCCATATATTTTACCAATCATGACTAAATCTAGATATGTGACAGATAAAATCTGATTTTCATCAAATGGACTTATTGTTGGTGCCATTACAGATTGTGTGTAACCTTGCATTGACCTGTTTAAGTTAAAATGTGCCAAACCTAAACCATGTCCAAATTCATGCATTATGATATTTTTTATTGTGTTCTCTGATAAAGGATAACTTTCTTGCACCATGTTAACTGTAGATGTAGATATATCATCACCTATAACAATCTTAGTTATGTTTTTTTGACTTTCTAAAAATACATTGATGAACATAAATTTATGCCAAGATGCATTAAAATTTAAACCTGTGTTTCCTAATGTTTTACTGTTTGATGTTTTTTCATAATTTATCATAATATTACATTGAGGATAATCTAATGCACTTGCAGTTTTATGGTCTTCCCAAGGTATTGTTTCTACAAGAACAGCCCAACTACCGTTAGGATAAGCATATTCTAATTTTAATATCCATTCTTCTATTGCAGATATTGTTATGTATTTTAACTTATACCAATCATATAACTCAGGATTGACCTCAAACAAACAAACATGAGGATTAGTAGCATGTCTTAATTTTAATGAATTGTATTTACTATATTCCCCATTTTCTGCAAATGAATTTAAAGGTACATTCATGAACAAAACCATAAATACAAGGATTATAACAGCATACTTCATATTAAAATAATGGTTTAAACCTATAAATATATTCTTAGTTTAGGGAGTTACTTGATATATATCTAAAAAAGTAAAAAATTTGATTTTGGTTTGACTAGAGTTTAATATCTCTGATCTTGCCTTGAGATTTGAAGTGACGACATACAGTTTCACCCATAGTTCTGTATACACCTTTCTCAACAAATGCATTGTTGACAAATGGATATGCAGGAGTTCTTCGGGTTGCTTCGTAATATTCGGTAGGAATTGCTACTTGGATTCCGATTCTTGGATAACCATAACCTTCTGCATCAGATGTATCTAATGCAAATAGTCTTCCAACTTCAGTGTTACCGTATGACGGTGCATCTTTTGTTGGAATGAATGGGACTCCATAGATAGAATCTACGTGAATACCTACTCCAGTGCCTTTGAAAGTTTGGATTCCGTTTACGTCGATTTGTACTAAGCTCTCACCGTAAGGGTTTGCAACTCTTACAGAAGGCATATACAAGCCTTGGATTTCGGAATAAACTTCGTGGGAACCTAAGAATACGTTTGGATCTTTACCTGCTGCAATACGGATCTTTCTAAGGAAAGTTCGTAATGTATCATCGGTAAGAACACCATCTGTTCCTATTGCTCCACTAGCAGATTCTACAGTACAATCAAATTCAGGCATTGCGTTGGTATCTCTATTGATATCAGCACTTGCTGCCCAAGGATTGTAGTGTTTTGAACCAGTACCACCGACAACTGTTTCTTCAGCGTTTGAAGAAATAATTCTGTCTAGTGACTCAAAGTCCAGTGTGCCTGCGAAGGCACCACCTGCTGCTGCACCAACCTCTGAATCTTTTAGCAATGCTCTATTGAGGAATTCTTTATGCTGTACAGCCATAAATAGTCTAAGACTACCTAAGCCTCCCCAAATATCATCTTTAGAGTGTGTTGCAAGCCATTCCATTACTTCAGATGCACTGAATGGCAACTGAGCTGTTTTTGGTTTTACATCAATCTCTTTAAGTTGAGGTTTGGTTGTTTCAGCAATTAATCCACCTTCTGCAGTTCCACCTAATACTGTATTAGAGTTTGTGGTATTAAGGACAGCTTTGTCAGTAATAACCCTCCAACCAGATTTGTCCCAAGGGACTTTTGGTAGAATACCGAAAGCGTTTGCCTCTAAGTTAAGTTGAGCCCATGCATAAGCACCAAATACGGCATTAAAAGTGCCTGCAGTTGATGTTGTGATTGGAGCGTCAGCTTTTCTGATGAGGTTTCTATTATATCCATAATAGAGTGCTTCAAGTTCGTCGATTGTTTGGATTTTAGGCATTTTAATAATACCCTCCGTTTTGTTGTGTCGTTTCTGGGCTTCCATAATCGCCTGCTAAGATTCTTTTTGCAACATGGGATAGACCTTCATAACCATTACTTCGTGCATCTTTCAAAACCATATTCAATTCTACGTCAGCAGATTTGTTTATGTTTTCAACGGAAGCACTTGGTCTTGGTGTTTCTGTGGTAAAGTCGAAATTAGCTTTTTGTTGCATAGCCAATCCTGCTTTATCACCTTCAGGTTTATCTTGACCAGATTTATCATCATCTAATCCTGCTTGCACAGAATTGGATTGTAATGTATCTGGTACAGTTACATCAGCACCAATGTCCTCAGAATCTGATTCTTTTGGTTTGATATTTAACTGTGTTTTTGGTTCTTCAAAGAGAGCTTTTTCAACTCGTTCTTCGAGATTTGCTTGAGAATCTGACAGAGCTTTTACGTGCTCAGTTAGAGTAGACAAAGTTTCAATTAAAGCTTCATCAAAGGATTTCTCTTTTGATTGATGCTCTTCTTCTTCTTCTTCGTCTTTCTCGTCTTCATGATCTTCTTTTCTAAGTTCTTCTAAAGTCATGTATACTGAATTAAGTTATATTGGGTTTATAAAGATTATGGAAAGATTTATATTGTTACTCTTTAGGTTCTTTTGTTGTTCTTTTTGATGAAACCCTGTCATCTTCAGGTCTTGGTTGTACCAATGTTACTTGAGTACTGTCACCTGAACCTTGAGTATGTCCATGATCTGCTCCTAGACCTCTTGAGCCTAAACCACCTGAAATTTGTAGTTTTTTAAGTTCATATAATGCTTTTTCTAATGCCATTGTTCTTTTTGGTGTCTTGGTTTCTTTGACACGTTTTTGTTGTTTTGAATCCCATACTTCTTCACCTACTGTTGGATATTTCATTTCTACGTTACCTCTTGTTTTTCTATATGTCATAGCTTTTTTTTTATTGAGTTCATCTAATGCTTTTTCTAATGCACTAATCTTTTGTGATCTGACTCTTTTTAATGCTTCTTCTCTTTCTTTTTTATTTTCTGCTATTATACTCTCAACTGTTATTCTTTTCCTATGTTTTTCTGGTGGGGCTTTAAAAGTACTTAATTTTTTAAGTTCATCTAATGACATTTTAAGTTGTCTTGCAGCAGAATCTCCACCTCTACTGTAACGTATCTTTGGGGTTGGTGGATCATTAGTATCATCATCTTTACCATGTTTATCATGTGGTTTTTTAGTATCATCTCTACTTGGATTTCTTGATCCAATATGTCTTGTTTGTTTACCATCTGTACCTGATGATTTTCCCAAGGCTCCATCACCTTTTCCTGATCCTCCTCCTAATGATGCACGAGAAGCACCTACAGTTCTTTTAGTTTGTTTTGTACCAGTTTGTTTAGGCATTGGATATTTTTCTGATAATCCTCTACCTGCTCTTATTGCATTTATTTGTTGTCTTCTAGTAAATTCTTGTGAATCAATATCTTGATGTCCTTGTGCTCCTGCTTCTAACCTTGCCCAATTATTATAATTATTAACATTATTTGTCATACTGTTTTGTGTGGCTTTTGGAGCAGTTGGATTTCTTTTAATCTTCTTTAGTTCAGCTAATGATTTATTTAATTTTAATAAAGCATGTACTTTGTTTACTTCTCTAATTGCCTTTGATTTATGTCTATTCATTAACCAATCCCATTCAGGTCTTTCTTCTTCAACCTCTTGTGGTGCTGCTACTTCTTCATCTTCCTCATCATCTGCTTTGTTATTCAATCTTTGTGCGTTAGGTGCATCTTGATTAAATGCTCCTTCTGTTGTTCCACCTGAACCAGTATTACTAATATCTAATCCCTTACTTTTACATTTATCACATTCACATTTACTATTATGTATTGGGTTATTTGCACCACCAGTTTGTGTTGTTAAAGTTCCACCGTTACTATTATTTGAATCTCCTATACCTGCTCCACCAGAACCTGAACTTGCTTCGACCTTGTGTACGAATGAACCAACAATCTTCTCTGCCGATTCTCTTGACTTGCCTTCTGCCATCAATGCTTGTACTTTTTGTTCAAATGTTTGTGACTCGTTTAGATCTGCTTGTTGAATTTGAGTTGGAAGTTCTTGTGATAGTGATCCTTTTATTGGAAGTTTCTTTTCAGGTATTTCTCTTTTTGTATCATTGATTTCTGTACCGTTGTTTCTATCTTCAGTATCAACTCTATATCCTGCTTTATTAATAATTTCAATAGCCTTTTCTAGATCTGGTGTATACCCTGATGTTTCAGTTTCTCTCATATCTCTTTTAGATTGTGTTGGGCGTTTCTCTTCCTTGTTACCTAATGTTGCGTCCAACATTTCTTTTTTCTCCATAAATTTTTCTTTAAAACCATGACCACAGTTAGGACATGCACCACCCATAGATGTCATATCACCCATTTCCATTTTTTTATGTTTTCCACAGTTAGGACAATAATCTCCTTTTCCTTTAGTATAATATTGATTATTAGAATCTTCATTGTCTCCTGCTTCAATTTCTTTTAATAATTTTCTTTGTTTATCAGTTAAACCTGTTGGTTCAGTTTTATCAATAGGTCGACCACGTTGTTTTCCTGCCTCAACTTCATTATAATTTTCTGGTTTGTCACCTTCCATAACAGTTAAGAGATCTCCTCCTCCAGTTTTATTGACATAACAACCCATCTTGTCACATTGAATTACCATCTTACCATCATCTCTAACAGATGAGTTAAAATTTGCTTTAGCAATCTGATTAAAATCAGTAATGATAGCCATTGGTACTGCAGGATCTGCACATACAGCAACTTCATAATGTTCAAGATCACTTAATGCATAAGCAGTACTTCCGTCTTTCATTTTAATTGGGGATCTTGCTGATCTCGTTGCACCACCAAATGATAATCCCTTGTATTCATTATTTTTAATTTTATTCCAAATAACATTATCTAATTCATAATTCTTGAAAATTTTACCAGTTATTTTAATTGCAGGTAACTCATGACCCTCACCATTTTTTACAGTTGTTCTAGAATAATTGATACCTTTACCTACAATTCTGTTAGAGTGAGTATCACTGATTGGTGCTCCTCTGTCTATCCATACAGGCAATACCTTATATAATTCATCAACTATGGTAACTTCACCTTGCTTATCTTTCATTTGAACAGTCAAAAGACCTTCAAAATACCTTTCATCTGAAGATATACCTTCCATGCTTTTTAATGTACTTGTAAGCTTATGGAAACCATAAATTGTCATATATAAATTGAACGTAACAAGGTTAATAAATATTATGATAAAAAAGTAAAAACTAGAGGTTTTTTAGTCCTCTGTTAATTTTTTGGCTTTTGAAACAGCATAATCTACAGAGAAACCTGCTGTAAGACCTATCAATGCTAGACCTAATGTGTCTATGCCTGATAATCCTATTGTTTGTGCTATAGCAATACCTGCGAATCCTGACACGATTACTGCACCAAAGAACTTCTTAATATCATAGGAATTGTCAGAACCTAGAAATCCTCTAATGGTGTTTAATATTGCACCAGATACCGTTGCTATTACTACTACGAGTAATGGATCTACCATAAATGAAAGACAATCCATCTATATTTAACTATTACTACTCATTTGTCGAGTAATTCTTTAACTAAATCATCAAGATCTGATGGTAATGCTTCATCTGGGTGTAACCTGTTTGATTGTCTATCAACTGCTTTAGCTAAAATAATAATGGTTTTTTGTAATCTTTCTACTGTCTCACATAGACTTTTCTGTGTTTTTTGTACTTTTTTAAAATATGTGACTACTGCTGCCCCTGTACCAAGAGCAATAGCCATAACTACTTCTTCATATATTGAATCTAACAATTCAAGCATATTAATTAACAATGTTTATGCTTTTTATTTATATCGGTTGATTTATTAATGGGTGATATATATGAATATTATGGCTTCTTCCATATATTTATACAATAATTATGAAGAATTTGAGTCATTTAACAAGGATAATTTTAATGAAAAGTTCAAAACTATTAAGATAATAGACATGTATATCCATCAAAAAACTAAATTATGGGTGGTAACTGACACAAATGACCTCATAGAAAAGCCATATTTGCAAAAATCTTTGGTTCATTTTAGAAATGCAACTGTAGAACAGTATATAACTGATGAAACTAAGCTTATATTGCATGATAAGATCAAATTTAACCCTAAAAAGATGTTTATTGATATATTTCCAAGATTTTTAAGAAAACCAGAACTTAGATGGAGAGTTGACAAATATATTAACGATGGTAACAATATGGAAACTAGAATGGTTAATTATGACAATAGATACTATGATTTTGAAAACAATAGAATAAATTTTGTATTAAAAAACTAACGTTTGTTACCTAAATTTTTACCCAGTATGTGTTGCCAGTCTTTTCCGTGTTTTCTTCTCATACTCTTCCAAAACGGATCAACTTCAAACATTCCACCTTTTGCATTGTATAATTTCATTATATTTGAAACCTTTCTGTGACACTTTTGACAAAGTCTTGCGTTTATTTGTTCCATTCCATGTTTATATTCTCCACAGAAATGACACATGCCATAAACGATCTCTTTAATTGGGACTAGAATGGTTTCTCTGCCTTTTTTACCTGCACAGTCACCACAAATGTCGTTTACACCTGCACCTACTGGAATACCGTTACCAAAGCAACTAAAACACATTCCTTCTTTATAGTTGTTCACTCTTGTATATTCATTTTTTTGATGTATATCTACAATTTTACTACCAATTTTTGTTTGTCCAGAGTCTATTTTAACTTTTTCTGCCACTATTTGTCCCTATTCTCCATGTTTCTTAAACATTCCATTAGTATTCCAAGTGATCTGTTGTCTTTTTTAATATTTAACAAATCAACAATACGTCCTAAATATATATCCCATTCATCTAATTTTTTAGGTTTTACAACTTTAGGTTTTGTAATTTTAGGTTTTTCATCTGGGTGTTTACAACTGTCGTCACATTTATGGAACCTTTTAGTCATTTTGTTCATCGTCCCATCTTTGTATATGACCAAACTCTTCGTTAACTATATCTCTTGCATTTCTTACTGTCATACCTGCATATTTTCTTAACTCTTCAACGGTCTTTGTCTTTTTCCAACCAAAGTCCATTGCTGTTTGCAATGTCTTCTTTACTACGTCAAAGTTAGTTGGTGTTATACCATTAGGGAAATTCTTTTGTGACATTGATGTTCCACTACCAGATGAAGGGTGTCCTTGTGCAACTCCTCCCATGTCAGAAGGTCTACTTTCAACATGTTCGCCTTGTGCGTTTTGTCTTCCCTCTTCAGGTGCAGCAGTTCCTCTACCTCTACCGTTTTTGAGTTCCTCGTTTTCATATTCCTGAACCTCTTTAGATATATTGTATTCTCCAGTGTGGGTTCTTTCTATCTTGAATCCCATCTGTTGCAGTTTTGCCATGTTGTCAATCTCTACACCCTCTCTTTGTAGTTCTGAAAGTTTGTCATTCTCTTCTCCTGCTACAAGTTTAAGATCCCAATCGTCAACTCCCATGACTTCTGCAAATTTCTTAAAGAATGATTTGTATAAAATATCCTGTCCCCATTTAACTGCTCTGTTTGTAATTGTAACTTGTAATCCTTCTTGTGACCAACCACCTACCATCTCTCCGTAGTACAATGGAAGTACACCATATACTGCACCAATGATTTGTCTTAACTCTTTTCTTACTTCAATGAATTGTAATTCTTGTAATGAACCAGTAAAATCTATCCAGTTAGCCATGTTCTTTCCACCTTTGTCAGATTCAACCATAAGTGGGTGTATCATGTATGGATCTTCAGTTGCTTTTTGTTCTAATGCGTCCCATGATTTTCTGAATGTCTCGTAGTTTCTTGATGCAACAACAAGTAATCCTCGTGGTGGTCGCATTTTATCAAAGTACTTTCTGACATATTCGTCCATGTGTGACAATGACATTGCCTTACTCCATATAGCGAATATAGGAGATAGACCATAAATTAAACTTGGTTTATATTTACCTGCTTTCCAAATAACTTCACCTTCACCGTAAATTACTCTCTTTGGGTGAGGAACACCAATAGAATATACAGAATTTACTTCAATTATTGCTTTTAGGCATTTAGCGTTACATATATCACATCTGTCAGTGTATTGTCTCTTATCTCTGTGTTCAAATCTAGGACATACCCAAATCTTTTGTCTCTTATCATCATAACCTATTCTACCATCAGAGTCAGCAATCATTGCTACTTGTGGTGGATCAATTCTTAAAAGTTCTTTAATCTCAGTTTTCTGTGGATCTATTTCTCCTGATATATCATCAATAAAATAATTCTTTAACAATAACATGTAAGCGTTATCTGCAATCTCCAAATCCCTTTCCAACTGTCTTGAAAGGTCTTCCATGTTTTGCATGTTTCCATTTACAGGCTTGCTCATAATGTCTTCAAGAATCTTTCTGTGTTCTGGTACAGGTCGTTTCATATCATAACTTCCACATGAATCACACTGTACTTTTTTCATATCTATTTTGTCTTCACTTTCTTCATGAATATTTGGTGCATATTGGAATGTCTTTGAACAGTTTTCACATTTGTATTTGAATCTCTCTACTATCTCAAAACCGTTCTTAAACATCTCACGGTTAAGTGTCTCAATAGGAATTCTAATAGCATCAATGTTATCTGCCAACTCATAGATCATAATGAGTGGGAATGGGAAAATTGGTAGTTTGGCACCTGTATCGGTACTCATATAAGGCTGTGCTATGCTTGGTCTAGTAGTAGCATCAGTGTATCCTTTGTTTACTGGACTTAGTGCTTTTCTTAATCCACTAAGAGAATCTCTAATACCCATGATATATCAGTAATTTGTTAGTTAATAAACTTTGTCTAATATTGTTAAAATTATGTCAGAATGTGTTATAGACTATGTTCAGGACATTTTGGGTGTTTACCAATTTCAGGATTACATAAGCATTTTATAACCTCTTTTTTAACTTCTTTAGGCTCTTTTAAGGACTTTTCTTCCATTATAACACTTATATTACGACAAATATATAGTTTATCATGCATCATTGTAAAGGAGTATGTCAGAGATATAGAGCACCACATGGTAATAGAATGTATATACATGGTGGTAAGAGATGTACATTATGTGCATTGTTTGTAAAATGGGAAGGAATACACTGTCCTTGCTGTGGAACCAAATTACGTGTCAAAATTCGTTCTAGGGCTATACCAATGTGTACATACAAAAGAATTTAAACTACCTATTTAAAGAGATTGTATGGTTGACTTTACTGTAACTGACTATAAAACCCTATTAGTATGGTTTGAGTTAGCATTTGCTAAACTACCTAAATCATCAATATCTACTGATGATAAGAAAACATTTTGGAAACTTACATTTTTATCCGAAGACGCTGTCAAAGAAGCAAGAGAAAAAGAAGAAGAAGATGAGAGTTAAACCTATAAATAAGGCAGTATATTAATACATGTGGTTGTCAGGGATTACCTTCTCCATGTGAGGTAACGGTAGCCCTCTTAAACCACCTAATAATAACTCGATAAGGGAACGGTTGTTATTAGTGTTTACTTTATATAGTAGTATGACGTATATATGTTACTAGGTAACTAGCGTTCTATCAGGTCGATAGTGGACAAACACGTAAGATTTGTCCCGACCTATACTAAGATTAATATAGGGTGTAATCATAACATAATTATGAATATACCATTATTCTTTATAGGTTTGTTTTTAACTTTTACATTTTTCCTAACTCCAGTAGGATTAATATTATTGATTGTATCTTTCAAACTTAATAATAAAACAGAAACAGTTGAAAGACAATGTCAATACAAGCAGAAAATGGATTCAGAATATGAAATGAATAACTATGATGAAGAAATGTTAGAAGGTATGCGTTAGTTATGCAAACATTTAATTAAGGCTAACATAGTATAACTACTTATGAAAGGCTGTAAAGGATTATGTGACAGAATACCTGATAATAGACCATTTGGAAACGCATACAAAACACATGCATTATGTAGACGTTGCGACAAATGGATAGAGAAAATTTACTTAGTTAATGAAAACTGTCCTTGCTGCAAACGTAGACCAAAAACAGTTTCAAGAAAAAATAAGAGAGAGGCAGCAGTTAGATATGACATTCCAATACATGTTTAATCCGATACGTTTATATTAGATATATATATCATACTATGTAATGATAGGAATGACAACAATAGCACCAATAGCAGTTATGCTAGTTATCTTTGTAACTCTAATTGGATTTGCTTATGCAGAAACACCAGATCGTGTTACGGTTGATACTTTTCCTTTTGAAATCACAATGATGGAAGAGGGGGAACTTACAATAATTAACACTGACAGTGTAACACACACGTTTAATCTAAGTGGTGGATTTTCTCATACAGTTGAAGCTGGAGAAGGATTGGTATTTAATTTACCTGATTACATGACAGCAGATAACACTGACGGTTGGTATCTATTTGACGAGGCTACGGGGGGATATAACATTATTCATACCGAAGCAGTCTATGTAGCACCACCACAACCAGTGTATGTCGCACCAGTGTACGTTGAACCGACACCAGAGCCAGTAGTAGCGAAGCCTTTAGAGGTGGTAACTACAAGCACTGGTATCAACAATGTCGCAACATACGACGGGGACGTTGACGCAAAGGCTTTACAAATAGCACTTGCAGATGTTACGGCAAACTTCAACAAGTCAGTTGAGAAGATAGCAGAGCAAAGAACGGAAATTGAGTTGCTTAACGCAAACGTAACTTTGTTGCAAGTACAACAACAAGTCGTAGCAGTTGACACAACAGAACTGGACAACAAAGTGTTGGCACTACAGGCAAACAATACGGGTCTAGCAAATGAAATAAACATCATCACAAACGACAGAGATGAGTGGAAGGCATTGGCAGAGAACTGGTATGGCGTTGCAATGGCACAACTAAAAGTCATGGTTAATATCTTAGGATTATAACCTAACTTTCTTTTTATTTTTTCAGTTACGTTTATATAACTGGTTATTAGTGGTAATGTATGGTAACAAAAGACATAACATCAAAATACTTTGATTTTTGTGATACTGTATATGAAAACTGGAAATTAGCCAGTCAAACATACTATGACACATGCATCAAACCATACGTCAATTAGACGTATTTTTTTTTATTAGATAGATTTATATAACGTTTGGGTGTAATAGTAACATGATGGGATCAAAACAAATAGACAAGATAATGTGTATTGCTTGTCAAAACTTAATCGGGGAACACAGCAAACGTGGCTTAGGACGCTGCCTATTTCGAGTGCAGGGAACTTTGATAGCCGAAGGCAAAAAACGAGTTGACGGGGACATTGAGAAATACAAATCAAAATCCTTACCAGAATTGAATGAAGGCTTTGTCAAACAAGGCGAGGAGGTAATGAAATGACTTGGGACTGTGACGAGTGCTATTCGCAAAAACAACTTTGCGAGGATTGCGAAAGCAAGGACTGTCCTTCATGCAACAACATGAAAAATTTGCTTTTCAACACAAGCATAATATCCTACGCAACAGATGATAACAAGCGTATAACGTGCAACAACGGACATACCATATTCACGCCTGAAGAAATATGTGGTACGAAGGGGTGTAAGATACTTTGATGAAAGGCAACAAGGAGTGCGTGTGGTGTATCATAGAATTAAAATACGCTATGAGACTACCTAACCATACATGTGACGGGAGAAAATAATGACCTTAATTTGTAAAAACACATGCCTAGAGCCTATATATGAACATAGGAAAACTGTAAGGCATATAACAGAAACAGATTATAAAAAATGCAGCAAGTGCTGTGTGTGCCTAAAATACGAAGGTTTATTCTGTCCCTGTTGTGGCGTACGCCTATCCAATAGAGCAAAGAATAACAAGGCTAGGCAGAGAAGGAATATAAAAATTGTCTTATAGACCTGAAGAAGAAAAAGACTTGGAGGAAGAAGACTATGACTGTTAAACGAAAGACTTTTATATATAAATGAATTAATCATATCATGTATCAAGACAAAAAATTGAGACAAGATCATTTGGTTGAATTTAAGCGTGTGTACGATAGGGTTTCTAAAGAGCCTAATCCTAACGAGTATAGACTTAAAAGGATACAGGAATGTATAAAAAGATGTCAAGACTAATTAAGTTCATGACTAGCCTGTTTCATAAACATAATGATACTATGACAGGCATGTGTCATAGTTGTTGGAAGAGTAATGTTACTATTGAGGATAGGAGATTGATATTATGTCATGGCTGTTGTCAGGCTTCTTAACTGGGCTCAAAAAATCCTTCTCAGGCAGGGATTTTCTTAGAGATATAAATCAATGTGTAAAGTGTGGTAAGCCCTCCTTTTTTTCCTCGTGCCTAAAGTGTGAAGTTGATGATGCTTATAAAGGTTGGAATAATAATAATGAACGTAAATTTGAACGATAAGGTACAGCATTTTATAGTAGGCTTGTGCCTAAGTCTTACAGGCGTGTTTTTCTTCCCGTTGATAATAACAGGGTTTATATTTGGCATAGGCAAGGAGATGTACGATTATGTTACTGGCAGAGGCGTAGCAGAATGGAAAGATATGTATGCCACTTTTTATGGTGCAGCCCTAGGCTCAGTGATAGTATGGATAGTATTGATACTATGACCAAATGTCCTCGTTGTAAAAAGGTTTATGACTCCCCTTGGCAAGAGTGTTATAAATGTATAGCCAAATTCTATCCTGAGACATGAGTATGTAATATGTCTTACATATGTCATACATATGTCATACATATTTGTAGGCGTATTTTTTTCCGACTGGGTTGAATTTTTATTATCAATTTTTTTCCGATTTCGTATATATAGGTTTCCTAAAATTCGTTTTTTTTCCATGGCTACTTAGCACGCTATTACAAACCTGATACAGTGTGGAAATGTTATATATCTATAGCGCCTATATAGAGTGTAGAACTTTTCACGTTCTGCGCCTGAGGGCGTGGTGGCGTGATGACCAAGGTGACTACATTGTATGTGTGGATCGTGTACCTAGTAGGCGCTAGTGTTAGTACATTGAGGGAATGGTAGGAGTATCAGGAAGTCAATGGATAAAGCACAACAAGTCGAACGGGAGTGCAGTTTCAACAAACTCTTCACAGAGATTGTTCTGCAGCGATCAAGCCCACTTATAGAGGTCAACCTTTACAGTGGTTATGGCTAACAGGGCTGTCCTAATCGGACATTACTAATAGGAATCTCAATCTATTGGCACACTAAGATGATAACTTTTGATAATCCGACGACTAAAATCAAACTCGGGGCGATAAAGGCAGCGTTAGCTAGCACTAAGCCACGAGGGCAAACTAAAACTCTAAACCCCCCTTCGTTGTCTCTAACTTTTTTAGATGACAACGCCTGTTTTAGTACTTGTAGTGATACTATTAGATAGTGTTATATACCACGTGCTTCGCCACTAACCAAACATGTTAGATAGGCGTAAATGCAAAACAAAGCGTTAGGTTATATAACAATAAGTAGAGCGTCTATTCAATTAGAGTCTATTATACTGTCTATTGGTATTGTTATGAGACTAATCAGAGAGCGTTATGGAATCGAATGCAAATATGTTTGGAAACAAATATACGACCAAAACGTCACAGGCTGATGCCCGTAAGGAGATCTTACTGGACATTAGTAATGGTGATACGAGTGTCATCGAGGGTTATATAGAATATAATCAACTTGATGACCAAACCCCCAAGAATTTTTTGAAATCTAGTGGGTGTACATTTGACATAACTGTTGAACCACCCACTGAAGACGCTGATTATTGGGAAGTTGGAGTATTTGGTACTAGGAAAGGTATTGATATGCTTAGAATAGCATCTCAGAACTATCGTAGTACTGTTTCACAAGCAATACATGATATGTCTCGTCACACGGATCGAATGTTTCGTGGCGATGAAGACAATCTTGTAGTTGAATGTGGATTCTTATCCCAACTGACCAATCAATCGCACAGAAACAGCAAATATGGATTTGCTCATAAAACCACAGCCACGCCACACTCGCAAGAGATGATGGATTACGTGTATGTTGGAGTTGAGTCAGTCTTATCTGCTGGAATGGCAGAGGGTCACTCATTATTAGACAAACGTCTATTAAATGGGGTAGATGTACTTAGTAACGGAGGATTTTCCTTTGACTACTAAATATATCCACAAATCTGCTTCAGAACTAGAGGGAGCTGTCTCACGAGAAGCATCAGAATCATCGTCATTTCATTATGACTCCTCAGTAGAGGTAAGTGGTAATAGAAGAGATGATGAATATGACTGTGATTGCAGTAATGATTGTGACTGCGATAGTTGCATGAGATGTGACGATTGCAGTGAACAAATAGATTACTGTCAATGCAGTCAATGTTTAAGATGTAACTCGTGTGATGAGGACGAAGAGGATTGTGAATGTCACTCAACAATAGCACACGTTGAGTCATGTGAAGAATGTCAAGCAGTATCTGATATTGCAACATTAAGAGCATGTGATGACCATAGGGAAGGAGCATTTTTAGACGACTCCAGCCCAAGATGTATGGACATAGGCAACTATCACAGTGATTGTGACTACGATTGTGGTTGTGAAATCGACCACACATGTAGAGGAGATGGATCAGAGAATGTAGATGGAGAGATGGTTAGTCCTCCATTAAATGCAGAAGATCTACCACAATGGACTAGAGAGAATTACCCAGAGGAAACTAACAATACCTGTGGGGCACACCAACACACATCGTTCAAACGAATGAAATACTATTCAATCGTGATGTGTAAAGGATTCCAAGAGTACATGCACATCGGATTGATGGCATGGGCTAAAGTAACTGGAATACGTGAAGGCAGTGCATTTTACAAACGCATGAATGGCGATGTCCATTGGTGTAAGAAAATGTATGACGCCTACCAACAAATTCAAACTTCCGACAAAGATGATTGCAGATACAGAATCATCAACTATTGTTGGAGACTACATGGAACTATGGAAGTACGTGTACTACCTGCCTTCCAAAATGTAGAATATACTGTCTCTGCCCAAAAAGAACTTACGAGACTAATTGAGCAGTACATAGACAGAAACATAGACTCGTTACAACACCGTAGACAGTCAATAACATGGAGGTGATGGACTAGAATGTGTGTAATAATATGCATAGAAGATGGTAAGTACCCTAGTAAATCCACGCTTGAAGACGCAGAGAGTATGAATTGTCATGGTGGTTCAATAGCATGGCTTGATAAGCAAGGTAGAAAATACTACCAAAAAGGTATCAAGGCTAAAGCAATCACTAAGATAATCAACAAACAACTCAAGCCAAAAGGTATTAAGACTGCAATCATTCACTTTAGGATTGCAAGTGTTGGAAATGTGAACAAGAAGTTATGCCACCCATTTGAGATAACAAGTAGAGTTGATCTTAATCTAAGTGGCGAACGAATGACTACTGACTTACTATTCCACAATGGCACATGGACAGAGTATGCTGAGGAAATGCTAGTATTCTTAGGAAAACATAGCAAACCGATGACAATACCATACGGAGAGTTCAGTGACAGTAGAGTGATGGCATACCTAGCGAAACGCATGGGTGTCAAGAAGATGGCTAAACTTGTAACAGGTTGGAACAAGATAGCAGTGCTCACGAGTGACGGTATCAATAGATACGGTACAGGTTGGGTTAAACACAAAGGTAATACATGCAGTAATGATTACTTTGTACCAACAGCAAACCAATGGGGATTCAATGATGATAAACCATACACCTTTGCAGGGTATGGTGTAAATGATCAGGACTACCTCAATGATGAGGAAAAGAAAACAGTAGTTAAATTAAAAAAAGACTACGATCTCAGTGATGATGACATCAATCAATACTTAGACTACGGCTACTCAGTAGATGACATAGCATTTGTAGTTGATCAAGAGATCAAAGAGATGAAAGGTCTTAAAAAAGATTCAATGCAACAACGCATAGATGAGGAAGATGACTACATGCACAACTTTAGTGCTAGACGAGAGAGGTATGGTTACTAATGACTAAGACTAGAGCACACAAGGAAATAGAATACCAACTAAGAAGAGAGGTTGAGTATGGTTGTGTAACAGATACAGGTGAGTGTGCTGACTGTAAGAAACCTGCCAAGTATCTCATAGTAGAGAAAAATGAATCACTTGAAGATCCATATCCACGTAACACTATGATGGCATGGTATTGGTGTGGAGTATGCATGGTGGGATAATTGTTAAGTGCTCACTCTGTGGTATCGAGTTACCTAACGAAGCACCCAGATTATCTCGTCACCATGAGTGGCATAGTAAGGCATGGGTACAGCATAGGAACACTACTCAGGGTATTCCTGAATGGCATGTAGTGGATTAATATTATAGTAAAGTACAGCATAGGCAAAGCATGTAGATACATCATGCCTATGTTTATGACCACGGCAGAGAGTTGTGTGTTCGGGGGAACACTCTCTCTTCCTACATTAAACTTGTACACGAGTGCTAGGTGGAGGTAGAGAATAGCCCATGTGCAAATAGAGAAATGTGTTTTGTAATGCATAGACATAACTAATAATTATGGTGCAACATGATGAAACATGATAAAGAAACTGTCAAAGACAGGCATGTATTTAGTCATCAAGAGTGTGGCTGTATAAATTGTTACAGGCATGCTCGTGACATATTGATTGCTGAATTAGAAAGCCTTTGTATCATTGACGTACAAAAGGAACCCAATATAATGAGGTTGAGTGAGAAATTTGCTGACGCACTACCAAATAGTGAGAACGCTGACATTCCTCACATAACAAACGAAGATATTTGGGGAACACTGATAATGCGTTTCAATCAAACTGCACCTGACGCCATTCAAGACTATGGCATAATTATACGAATGGTGATAGATGCTTTGATTGACTCACACAGAAATACTACAAACAAACATGGAGGTGATATGTATGGAGTATAAAGGATTAGATAGACAATTAGAAATCAGAATGGACAAACTTGAATCAATACGACATGTATTTATAAAAGGTTCAAAGGAATTGTACCATCTTGAAGGAGAAATACAAGCATACCAAGACATAAGAGGATTAATCAAAGATTTCCCAAGTCTTGTTAAAGAGGAGGTAAAAGCATAATGTTGACTAGAGATACTGAAAGTGCAACTAAATGTACTATCTGTAAAAGTTGGATTGATAAAAGTTTTCATATCCATTCTAAAACAATATGTCCTGAATGTATGATTATGATGGGAGATAAAGCATAATGCAAATACAAAGTAGCAACACAAACACACCTGAAATAGTATATGAAACTACATTAAAGTCATGTACTTGTGGTGACTGGAAATACAGAAAGTCAGTAACAGGTGAGTTATGCAAACATCAAAAGATGTTATGTGATGGAGTCGTGTATCAACATGACTGATGATATAATCACATGTGAGAATTGTGAAGAGCGATTCGACATTGATGAAATGAATTACAGCGAACAACTTGACACATATTATTGTGACGCATGCTGTGATTCAATGGAAGAAGATGAACATGCAGCAAAAGTTGATCACATGATGTCAATAGAGGAGGCACGAGATTGACTGAAAAAATAAAATGTCCTGACTGTCTTCATGGTTGGCGTAGAGATGTGCCACCTTACGGAGATGATGAGGAATGTTGGAGATGTGATGGAACGGGGTATCTAAAAAATGATTAGAGATATGTTCATGTATGTACTGCCTCGTGGTAGATTCCAAGATGAAGATGATGAGGAAGATGAAGAAGATGAGGAAGATGAAGAATGATAGCAACAACAACAAAAAAATATGGCTATCAAACCAAAAGGTCAAGTCGATAAACGACTAGCACCTATGATGAGTCGAGATGTTTCGTACGAAATATTTATTCGTAGACTTGAATCTAAATCAAATCCTAACAAGGATATTGATCGTAGATTTTATAAAGGATACGGTTTCTGTATGGAGTGTGGCTCAAAAATGAGTATGGTTAATTTCATACGCAGTATTATTAATACTGACAACCCTGATGATTATACATTTTATGCTGACACACAATGTCAGCGATGTATAGAATCCTATGTGTAGATTACTACACACATACCCACACCAATTATATTGGGTGGAAAGTATGATTGATACTATGGAAAAACAATTTATCGAGTCCATTAAACCGACTCAAGTAGATCCATCAGCTAGAACATATAAAGTTCCTACTGCTGAGATAGACCACACTAACTATCTTCCTACAAAATGGGGAGTAGATTACGTGCAACTATCTGACGAAGCAGATGAACTGGAAGCCTGTCTTTTAAAAGGTATGAACTATCTGATTGAAGGAGACAAAGGTTTGGGTAAAACCCAATTAGTACATAACCTATGTTTCAAACATACATTACCCATAGTCCCCATTAATTGTTCCGAGGGAACAAAGATTGGAGACTTGATAGGTAGACCTCAGATTAACGAGTTCGGAAGTTACTTCCAACTTGGTGTACTACCAACAGCTATCGAGGTAGCAAATAAATCTAAGTATAAGATAGCAGTTTTATACATGGACGAGTTCAATGCAATGCGTCATGAGATACAGAAAGCAACCAACTCTGTGACTGATGACAGAAGATCAATCGTTGCAAACGGTAAAACATACCGACTCAATCATGGTGTAAAACTTGCAGTGGTTGCAACAATTAACCCAAGTACCTACGCAGGCGTCAACACATTAACTGAAGACGCTAAGAGTAGATTCGTTGGGGCTACGTGGGAATACCCATCTAGTGAAGACATGGAAAGAATTATTAACTGGAATGGCATACCTGTTGATATGGTTAAAGAACCAATGTTAACACTCGTACAAAACATTCATAACTTGAGGATCAACGCAGATGTTGAGTACTCATTGTCACCTAGAGATGTGGCACAGTTTACTGACTGTTATAGAATGTGGACAGATTCACCACTCAAAAAACCACTTGAAAGAAGCTTAAAGAACGCTGTCATTTCAAAGTTTGGTGACACAGCACAGAGAGAATTGATTAAGAAACAAATCAGTGAGATATTTGGAGTGACCGTATAATTGGTTCTACCAAAATCTACTGATGTAACTCTTAATGCCAATGACTTTCTATCTGAACAAGAATACGACAGAAAGAAAGCAGGTATTATATCTCGTGTAGTTAATGCATCTATTGATGTTCATTATGCAAAAGGTATAAACTGTGCTCAAGATATATCTGATCCTAAATCAGATGAAGAAAGAAAGGGATTTAGAATTACCAAAGCAAAACCTAAACTAAAAGGTATTGATGGTAACACAGCAATGAATCACGAATTGGCACATGTGCTATTCAATTCATTTGATCCCAGAGCACTTCAAACAATAAAAGATTGGGCATTTCAATGGGGTGCAGTAAGTACTCCTGCCTATGGAAAAGCCTTTCAAGTATATCATACAGCAATGAATGTGATTGAAGACCAACGCATTGAATCATTGTGGGGTAGAATATACTTGGGTAACTTTAGGGATTTCATCAGGGTGAGAAAGAAGTTAGGTAAAGAACTAATATTCATTGACCACCCATCTGCTGTACTATTGGCAGAGAGATTCTTTAGACCTGACTTGGTAACACCAAGCAAGTATGCACATGTGGCACCATTCATACATGATGTTGAAGGTAAGGATTTGAAGGCTACTATGATTGTCATGAAACGTATAAAACCATACCTTGATGAACAAATACAAAACAACAATGTTAAGCAAGTAGAGTACAAAACTCAACATGATAAGTATCGTGAGGTGGCAGGAAAATTGTCAGATTCAACTGAACCAGAAGAATCAGCAAGACTTATGAAACAACGAGATCATGAGTATGAAAAATTGAAAGAGATGAGTGTATCACAGCATAAATTAGATGAACCTGTTGATACAGAAAGACGTCAACCACCCGTACCAAATACTATTGGGGAAGAATCAATCTATACTGATGATGAACTTGGGACAAACAACTATGAGGAATCATTAAAGTCTTCAGAAGAACAAGCAACCCAAGAACTACAAGAAATCAAACAGAGTATGGAAGGATCAGATATGGTTAAAGTCCCATCGTATGTCAGGGAAAAATCAATAGACAAAAGAATGCCTCATACACCTGTCATTGACAAACATGTTGTTGCAAACTTTAAAGGATTGTTAAGAACCTTCAAAGAAAAGACACATGAAGATGCAAGTGATGAGGGATATGACTTGGACATTGGCGAATACATTAACATGAAAGCCAATGGATATGGTGATTGCTTTATAGAAGACAAAGATACCAATGGTCTATCAATAGTATTAAGTATTGATGGTTCAGGAAGTATGGTATCACATAATGGTATGGTTGCAAACATGGTAGCAACTATGGAGGAAGCAACAAAGAATGAGAAGGAGATAGAAATAAGAACTATCGTTTGGTCATCAGATCATAGAGGTAACGTAGCGTTACAAAGATATGGTAAAGGCGATATAAAATACCTACCTTCTCAACGAGGTGGTTACACACCTACACACTTTGGCATTGAAGCAGGTTCAAAAGAACTTGCAAAGATGAATGGTAGAAGAAAACTATTGGTAGTAATTACTGATGGCTATCCAAACTATCACAACAATGGTGTCAAAGTTAGAACAGATGCAACAGCATCAGCAACAATAAAATCCTACAAGAAAGCATTAAGGACAACACCAAACATAGCAGTGGTTGGAGTTGGATTCGGAACGAATAGCCTTATGCGTAATATGTTTGGAAACAAATATATATCCTGTAGGTCTATGAATGAAGTTGGACGCTTTATGACCACAACACTTAGAAAAGAAATAGTCCGAGTTATGAAACGATAGGAGGTGATAATGACATGGATAAAATAGAAATCAAAAAGCAAGAAGAAAGGTTACGAAAGAAATTAGTAACACAGTTAGGTACTATGCAGTACATGTGGATACCAATGCATAGAATGTCTACTGAAGAAATAGAAGGATTGGATCAACTTGAACTGGAATCACAGCATAGAAAACATTCAACTCTATGGGTTGAGTTCAAGAGTAAACCAGTAGCACCAGCAACATGTGCAACTTGTGGTAAGGAAACAGGTAAGTGGGAAAACCATTTACTAAACGACCAAGACCAAATGGAATGGTTCAATGATGAGTGCCGAGAATGTATGAGTGAGAATTATTAGTCACTCATATAATTTTTTATTTAATTGATTTTAGTTGTCGGATTATGTAGGGGCTATTTTGTGTATGAAATAACATATAGAAAAAAAATACGGTGACTGATCATCACCAAGCTGGTTCCTCACCAATATAACTAGGCACATGAGTTAGAGCTTCGGCAAAGTATTCTTATACTGCTTATGGTAATGCAATAGATATTGGTAGAGCCCAGTCTTTAGCTACAGGGATTACATATCCCACATGAACGAGGCGTTTTCAGAATGGGCTTGAGGCTCATTGCAGAACAGGCACGCCTACCTACATACAACAAAAAGTTGTACACGAAAAATTGTACACAACTCTATTTGGCAAAATAGGGTTTTTTCTAAGCGAAACGCTTATATTACATTTATGTATATATCAAATATGACAAATATATTCGTCTATGGGACTTTATTAGATGATACAGTAAGAGGTAGGGTATTAGGTAAAGATATTAAAGGAAAATCCGATACCTTAGAGGATTATATCATTGATACTCACAGTGTACTTACAAGTTATCCTACTATTGTACAACAAAACAGAGGATTTGTTAATGGCAAGTATTTTGACGTTGACATGGAAGATATTAAGAAATTAGACCGTTATGAAAGTGAATACTATAAAAAAATAGAAGTTAAGTTAAAAAGTGGTGTTGATACTTTGGTATACACTGAACGCATTTACATGTAATTAGCCCAAGACATAGCATAAATTAATTTTTCCTCTTGATCTTCATCTAAATTTTCACTTTGTATTGCTACATGAATCAGTTCATGTTGAATAGTGCTTAAAATATCCTCAAAACACTCATGTCTATCCAAATATATGACAATTCGCCTATTTTCAGGGAAATATATGCCTCTTTCATCATGTCCTAATATCTGCATACTTACTGTGACCATAATATTACTGTCTCTATAAAATTATAAAGATTTTGATTGGTATAGAGTATATATACTAATGTATGCCTGCGTGTCTAAATGCTTCCAATACCTCACGCATGGATTCATCACATCTATTGTCTTTAAATACGTTAATACAGTCATAATGATTAATATCTACTACTTTAATATCATTCCATTCCAATGTCTTTTTTTGAACCGTATCACGCTGACTCATACCTATTCCAGTATGTCTAGCGTCCTGCACACGTACAGCGATTATAGGATCAGTATAAATTACTATATCTATGGTTTCCTTTTCTTGTCTACCTGATACTGTGTCAATCCACTCACCTTTCAACAGGTCTTTGAACTTGACCTGAATCTTTACTTCTGCCTCTGGAAACAACTGTACTACATGATCAAATACAACATACTCACCATGTCCTATGAAATTACCCTGTTTGTCTATTTCCATAATTATAATTTGTTTGTTACAATATAAGTCTTAGTACTCTCTTGTATAAACGTTCCACTTGCCTTTCTCTCCCTTGACATTCATTGACAGTACCTTGATGTTCTTGTGATCCTTTGCAAACTGTTTCAAAGGTTTTTCTTTAGCCCATGCGTTTGTTTTTATCTGCAGCATTATTATGTTGTTGTCATGATCAAAACATATACCGTCAAAAAGATTCCACAAGTCCAGTGCCCTATACCATTCACCTACCGTATATACCAAATCACTGCGTCTAGTATGGGACTTTAGCCATATTTCATCATATCCGTTCTTTAACAGCCACATGACAGATTTCCTGTTAGATGCTCTCATACGTTGTCTAGGATTCATTAATCTACCAATGATCTTAAATGTTCAACTTTTAATATTAATCTGTCTATATGTGCTTCTGTTCTTGTTATATCTTTTGGTATATTCCAAAACTTACTTCTACACGTATCAGAACAGTACATTCTTTGTCTAGAATTAGACATAAAATCATTTTTACAAAATTTACAGTTTATTACATATTCTGATATATGATTTTCTGCTCGTTTTCTTTTTAACTCCTGTCTCTTATCTTCATGTCTTTTATCCATACATGGGGTACATACCCTTTTGGCTGTTAGAAGAGTTTCATCAAAATTCCCCTTACATACAATACATTTTATAATGAATGGTTGACTCATAATACTCTCTCTCCACAATTTCTACAAGTCTCAACTCTAATTTCAAAGTCATCATCGTCCAATTCATATCCCTCGTCTATTGGATAACCTATATGATCACATGGAAGTCTTGATACTTGTTCCTCCAATGCTTCTATCCTATGAAGCATGTCATTAAGAAGTTCTTTAGTCTTATCTTCTGGTATATCGTCCATATTTGCACTCATGCTTTTTCAGCGTCCTCTATGCCTTTTACTGTTAGTTGATATGCAGCGTCCTTCTGTTCATGTTCAGGACTGTCTATCATTCTAGCAATTCGTTTCTTGCCTGATTTCTTCAAGTATACCCTGTAAGTACTTGCATGTGCTACTATGTTGCCACCTATAGGTTTTACAGGATCACCAAACATTACTGACGGATCTGATTGAACTTGATTGGTAAATAATACCACACATCTAAAGTAAAACGATATGTTTTTGATATGAGTCATTAGTCTTGCTATCTGGTTTTGTCTCTCAGATAGAGTTCCTCTACCTAGGTATTCTTCCCTAAATTGACCTATTGCACCGTCTAATATTACTATTCTTGGGTGTATCTCTAACATTAGTTTTGATAGAGAGTCAACAGTACCTAACAGTTGTTCAGTGTTAGGAGTGTAAAAATACTTTACGTTTTTAAGTTTTTCATCAACATTTTCTTCTGTAACCAATTCTCTTGCTAGCATGATTTCTTTAAGTCGTCTAGGTTTGAATGTATCCTCACAGTCAATCCATACGACAGGTTCGTCATTTGCCAATGCTTCTGCTGCCAATGACAAACATAACTGTGTCTTGCCACACCCAAATTCACCATATACCTCATATACGGCTTCAGATACAAGTCCACCACTGAACAGGTCGTCTACCTCAGTACATTTAGAAGATAATCTAGGCTGTGCCTCTTGATAAGCCATAAGCTCCATTATGTCCATATCAGTTTTTCTGATAAGACCGTTTTCTTCAAGTATTTTCTGAGAGTTGAATACCCAAGCATTTGACTTTATTTTGTCTACACCTGAAATAATTGATACTTCTTTTCCACCTCTTACACAAATGTCTATTATATTGGTTATACCAAATGATTCAAGTTTCTTTGTAGTTACAGCACCAACACCTTCTAGTTGTCCTACTGAAAGGTCTAGTTGTATTTCTGGGGCTTTCAAATCTGTAGTTTTTTCATTTTCAATGTCTTCATTTTTAATTTCTAAAGTACTCATATTATCTATAAACTCTCCCTCTATATGAGTCTTTGGTTTTACAGTTTTCGGTATGTCCCATCACCATTTAGTTTTATTACACATTGTTGTTCCCAGTTGCCAAAGAGTTTCTTTGCAGAGTTCTCGTCAAACAGAGGACTCTCCCCTAGTTTTTTTATAAAGCCCTCATACATTACGTTTCCTTTCTCGTTCATACACTCTGTCCATACTGAGTGTGCTGACTGTTCCTTGTTCTCTTTCTTGCCAACTATGAATGTTGCCTGACTGAATTTGTTGTCAGTGTTTACTCCGAGTGAGCCAAACATTCTTTTCAAGAGTGCTTCCACGATGAGTACATCTGAGACTTCTACCTTGTCTTTGAACAAAATTTTTGCATGTGCTGTCGCTAAACGAGCAAGGGCTTCGAGTTGTCGTACTCCGATAGCGAGTGAGTCGTTTGATACGGACAACGCACGCATTGTTTTATATATTTCAGCAAGTTTTTGTTTTGCCTCGATAGTTATGATTGGTTTATACTCTCGTATGTAATTAAGATATGATGTAAGTTCATTTCTTGAAAGGTATGTTGTCCCTGACATATCATTGCCAGTAAATGTATCAAGTACGTGCTGTGCTTTCTTACTGTCTTCATCAACATTAACTACGTCCCTGATCAACCAGATCAAATCGAACCTTGATACTAATGGCACAGGTATGTTAATGTTATCTATTAATGATGATTCAATATCATACTTACCATACTTTGGATTTGCTGCTGCTAATATGCTAGCCTTTGCAGGTAGTGTCATTCTAAATCCTGCCTTTGCAATAGATACTGTTTGTTGTTCCATGCCTTCATGCATTGCACTTCTGTCATCAGGATTCATCTTATCGAACTCATCTATACATGCATGTCCCTCGTTACATAGTGGTAGTACCCCTGCTTGTGCTACTTGAGTACCGTTTTCCATCTTAACTATACCTATTGTAAGTCCTGCTGCACTTGCTCCTCTACCTGAGGTGTACATGGATTTGTTAGAAATCTTTGAACATTCCTTTAGTAGTTCTGACTTTGCCAGTGACGGATCACCTACCAATAATATGTTAATATCATTACGTTTTACTGTGGAGTATCCACCTGCCAACATCAATAGTATGGAGAATTTAATATCCTCATAGCCTATGATTAATGGTGCAAAACTACTGGTTAATTTGTCAGTAAATCCTTGTTCCTTTGAGGCTTTCTTTAGTTTGTCTATCTCTTCTTCTGTCATACATACATCATTCTTTTTCTCCAAGTCTTGAGTAGATATTATCTCTATAACTATATCATGTATATTACCTTCCTTGCCTAGCTTTACTACTGATTTGTATATACCTGTGATTCTTTTCTTCTGTCCAACAAATATTTTACCTGACAATTCATCAACTGCTACTGCCCTGAACATTATAGGTGTGCTGTTTTTTGCATCAGATAATTGCTGTTGAACATAGATGTATTGTATATTATCTGTAACCAATCCCTCTTTAGATACAGTTAGTTTATGTCTCTTACACTTGATATTATTACACATGATGGTAGTAATATCTCTCTCATAGTCACATTTAATCTTCTGTGTTTGGAAACATAAAGGACACACACCATTACACTCTTTGATATATGATCTCTCTTTCTCAACTGCTACTATCTCACAGTCAAATGTTACTGTTGTAAGCTCATGTTCTTTTGCATTGAGTTCATGCATCTGAACAACATTATCTGATATAAGATTGATCTTTAAGTTTCTAAACGAATGTCTTACCTCTGTGTAGTCAGCATATTTTGTCTCAAGATATTTAAGAACTGCTTGTTTAATAATATGTTTGAACTCATGTTCCTGTGTTAAAAAGTATTTGTATATATTATCTTCCATTATATTAATACTGAATATACTGTTAGGAGTAAGTGCATTAAGTACATCAAAGTATTTTTTACCTTGTAATATACCAGTACCACTGATGTTTACAAAAACATCAATCATTGCTGACTCAGTATAAGTTTGTTCTTCCATCTCTCTGATCCATTATGTTTTGTAACTGTAGTATTCTTTGCTGCAATAGTTTTACTTCTTCATCATCTATACTTGTAATGTAACCTGCCCAATCCTCTATGTCAGATAAGAAGTTTGGTATCTTAGAACTAACTTCGTCAGTAGTAAAGTGATCTAGTTTTACTAAACCTTTCTTATGGTTTTTAATATATTCATCTGCTGTGATAGCCAACATTAAGCTGAAAGAAATATGCTTAGGGCGTATAATATCAAGTTCCTCATACACTTTCTTGGCATTGGAACTTATTGATATTGATTTGATTCCACAATTAAAATTCATATATTCTATATGAATATGTTATAATATAAATGTAACTGAAAAAAATTACTAGCAGATTTTTCCTAGACGGAAACGTTTGCCTCGCTTTTCTAACTGTTCAGCAAGTCGACCTGCTTTCTCAATAGCAACAATTTGTGGATCTTTAAGATCTTCAATATGAATTTCTATAAACATAAGATACTGTTATCAAGAACCCTATTTAAATTATTCTATTGAAAGAAATATAAAAAGAGATATAAATATTATTATATAGAAAGTTTATATATTTCGGTTCGACCACAATGAGTACATGGTGTTAATGTTACTTCATTTCTTCTCAACATACGTTTCATTACTGTGTGTAGATTACCTTGACTTGGTATGTCAGCGTCCTCACCTATTGCAATTAAAGACATTCCTGTCTTGTTCTTTTTTAAACTTTTTATAACCTTGTCTCTGGTCTTCATTTTTCTAGGAGTTGTATCCACATTAATATAATTAGGAATAGTTTTTTTCTTTGAACGAACAGGTTTAGATATGACCATTTATAGTTGCCTCCTGAGCATTGAATGATAGTGTTAGTGTTCCTATCTGTGAACCTATGATTTCATTCTTTCTATCCATGTATCCATCTGTATTTTCTACCAAAGTCTTACAGAATGTGCCTGTATTACCTAGATGAATGTCTCTTTCCCATGTCTTGCCACTCTCCCAGTCAAAATCATATACTAATTCAGGTTGGTATCTCTTTTGATGTAAGTGTCCACATAAGAACACATCATAGTAAGCATTATGTTTCATTTGTTCCATCATTCTTTCTGGTTTACCCCCACCAGATCCATGCATGAATAGTATAGACCACTGTGCTAATATTTTTTTATTGTATTTAATTTCTAATCCTAATACCCCACGGCTGCCCAAAAAGGTTAGGTTGTTAGGAGTACACATGGTATTTTGTAGGTATGCCCTACTGATTTGAGGTATTTTATAGTCATGATTTCCATGAAAGAATCCCCACACCTTTTCATTCTTTTGTGTAGCATGAATATCTAATAGTTTTTGAGTGAGGTTTTGCCATCTCATTCTTTGATTATCTATGTCATGTTCTAAACTCATGTCAGGATTAAATCTTTTATCGTAAGTTGTGATTGCATCTAAGGCATCTCCACCAAAGAATGTATATCTATTCTTGTCTCTACAAATTGCTTTGATTCTTTTCTTATAATGTTCTTCATCAAAACCTGCGTGACCAATATGTATATCACTGATAGGTTCTAGATGTATAATATCATCTGGTTTATCTAAATTTATTGTTATTTTCTTTGAAAACATGATACTATATTATAATATAACCATTATATAAATCTACTTATTTATTTTACTCTCGTATTTATAATAGTGTTTATCATTTTTCCAAAACTTTAACCAGTAACTTGATGATGTAGTCATTTTCATAATCCAATCTAACTCTGTTAACATCTCTCCGTTAGGGTGATACTTTCTTAGGTGTTCTTCCTTATCTTCCTTCTTACATTTACCAAAGTTTGATTCGCTGCACAGTTCACATAAATCATAGTCAGTTTTACTTGCCATCAACTTTTCCTGAGGTTTGTTGCACCACTTACCATTAACTTTGTGATTATCTAGTTTCCATTTACCCATCTTCTTATGAAATTCTAGATCCCAATCAAGTCCTCTCTTACCACAACGGTTACATGTTTTATTATTCATTAGTCAAATACTCCATCACTACAATCTACTACTGCTCCACAGTTGGGACAGATCTGATGGCAAACTGTCATTTTATCCATTTCATAATCACATCTTATACAAATCAAAATAAAAAAAAGATTAAGATTTGGGTGGAAACATAGAGAGACTTAACATTGTACGTCCTGTACCTTCGGCAATTTTCTCAACTACCCATACATCAAGTCCATCACTTGCGTCCTTATCCAAACACTTTTCTACTACATCTTTCCAGTAATCACTCTTAGCTTGACCGATAACGGCTTTACCAAAAGAGTGACGTAGACCTTCTGTAGTTTTGATTTCTGCGACATCGGCATCAGTAGATTCTACATGTTTAACTAAGAAGCCTTGAACTGTGATCTTATCACCAGCTTCTAGTTTAACTGAGTTACTACCAGATGTTTCAATATCTAATACTTCACTTACTAGCATTAGATACTATAGAATAGTGACACCATATAAATGTTGTGATAAAAAAATTATTGTCTCTGTAACTCTGAACATTTTTGTAACTGATCAATTATTTTTGAACGGATCTGTCCAAACGTATGCGTGTTAACATCTAACTCAGGATACAGAGACTTTGTTAAATGATGTGCGACCACTATGTATTGCTGCAATGATTCTGCTATCTGTTTAACAGAGTCACTAACATCAACATCAGGAATCTTTGTAATTATAACATCACTTCCCTTAGGTTTGAAGGAACCGAATGAACTTATGGTTCCACCTTGACCAGTGAAACATTTCTCATCTGCACAGATTGCTTTAGGTGTTTTTTGATAACATAAATTATCTCCTACTACCCATTCTTCTCCACAGATTCTACAGTTACCATCATACTTTGCTTTAATTTTAGTACCCATAATTGTTAATATTATAAACCCTATATAAATCATACTCCTTCATAACATTTATATAAATGTTATTTATTATAGTAGTATGGCAAAGAGAAAAATTGGAAACTCTCACACTACCATCTGTATAACTTGGAACGATAAAGATATGTTTAGAACGTTTGCTAAACTTGTAAAGAAAACAAAGAATGGTAACATGTATGAAAGTGACTCTGTTATATTTAATAGAATGTTGGAATCATTTAAACAAACAAATGAAAGTGGTGATACTTCCCATGAAACATACCCTAGAAAAACTACTTCTCAAGAACATGACCAGCAAGGTTAAACTTTCTTGAAATCCATATTAATTTTATTTTTTTAGTCATCATAGGTTTACATTTATTATAAAGTACTAATAAATTATCAGTTGTCACACGATAGTTACCATTGATCTGATTGACTATTAACTTAGAGTCACTATATATTCTGACATATTTATCAGGATAATTATCCCTCACATATCCCAATGCATATAATACTGCCAAGTATTCAAGTTCGTTGTTGGTAGGCTCACCTCTTCTATATTTTACAATACATTTATCTTTATTTACAAGACAGATATTGGAGTTCCTTGTTCCACCGTCAACATAGATGTCCACATATATATTATGCTAGTCTTTTTTATAACTCTTTCGACATAAATCAGAACAATATATTCTTTGTCTACCTTTATATCTATAGGGTAAAGATGTACCACAATGTATGCATTTCTTTGGTTCGTCCTTACGCATATTAAAAGTTTATATATTTACTATAAAAGGCTTTTGTTATGATTGCATTACTTGTTGATCTGATCTTGTTGTACCCATTGCAGGTAGTGTTGCTTGTGTATCTCCACCAAGAGAACCTTTTCCACTTCTACCTGTGTTAGTGATAGGTTTTTTCTTACCTTTACCTTCTGCTTCATTGAATTTATCAGTTTCATAATCCTTGTATAAGTGTTGGAAATTATCAAGTAATGTATTGAATGTATCATTGAGTTCTGTCTTCCATAAACGACATGTTGCTTTTCTAAGTGCTGGATCACCTATTCTATCTTGAAGATTAAATCTATCACCAGTCTTTACTTCTTTTACTTTTCTTTTCCCGTCTTCACCAGTAGTATGTCTCATCTTGGTGTCAAGATTGTTGCCTGTCATTCTTGCTTGAGTTGATTCTTCATTTTTAATAATCTGATTCATACCTTGAAGGAATCCTTGAAGTTCATCTAATGATTTAATTGCACTTTTTGGTTTTACTTTTTGTTTCTTAGCCTTTGGTTTTCTTGCTGCTCTTGCTTGTGTACTGTATGGATCTACATTAAGCATACCACTTTGTTGTGAAATTGTACCTGCTCTAAATGGTTTCTTTTTCTCTTTTGGTTTTTCT
>JACKQG010000440.1_pt1 | contig 60541 bp, 47 predicted proteins | sample 8237621 | NCBI WGS metagenome assembly JACKQG01 (sample SAMN15677084, study PRJNA649215) | marine metagenome | biome: marine; feature: Black Sea; material: saline water; isolation source: suspended particulate matter (SPM) from the Black Sea western gyre | collected 2013-06-09/2013-06-10 | depth... | reverse complement strand
CCGCAAGATGGATTGGGATTCTGTAGGCGGTATCTTGCAAGGGGGCGGCACTATCATTGGTACAGCGCGTTGTGAACGTTTCCGTCAGCGCGAGGGTCGTTTGGTTGCGGCTAAAAATTTGATCGAGCGCGGCATCGAAGGGCTGATCGTCATCGGTGGAGATGGATCTTTAACCGGTGCCAATCTCTTCCGTCAGGAGTGGCCATCCCTTGTTGCTGAATTATCCCAAAATGGGGAGATTACCCCCGAGCAGGCCGAAGCTTACCCGAATATGCTGATCGTAGGTCTGGTGGGCTCCATTGACAATGATTTCTTCGGCACCGATATGACCATTGGAACCGATTCCGCATTACACCGTATCACTGAAGCCGTCGATGCCATCTCCAGCACAGCGGCCAGCCACCAGCGCACTTTCGTGGTCAAAGTGATGGGCCGCAATTGTGGCTATCTGGCGATGATGGGCGCGCTGGCCTGCGGTGCGGATTGGGTGCTGATCCCTGAGAATCCACCCGATGTTGACGACTGGCGAGAAGTCATGGCCGAACGTCTCAAAGCAGGACGAGAAGCAGGACGCCGCGATAGCATCGTTATCCTGGCTGAAGGAGCGCGTGATCGTGATGGAAACTACATTGGCAGCAGCGATGTCGCTAAGGCGTTGGAAGAAAATTTAGGTGAAGATGTGCGCGTGACGGTGCTTGGCCATGTACAGCGCGGTGGTCGTCCCAGCGCGTTCGATCGCAATTTGGGTACGTTGTTAGGCTATGAAGCTGTCAATGCTATTATCGAAGCGAAACCCGAAGATGAACCTTTGCAAGTTGGCTTCAAAGGGAACCGCACTGTCAGGTTACCTTTAATGCAATGCGTTGATCAAACTCACGCCGTGGCTGAGGCCGTGGAAGCCAAAGATTATAAGAGAGCCATGGAGTTACGCAGTTCTAGCTTCACAGATGCTTACCGAACTTTGAAAACCATGGTGCGCGCAATCCCACATTCGCCTGACCCCGATCAAAAACGCTTGCGTATTGGCATACTCAACGCCGGTGCTCCAGCCCCAGGGATGAATACCGCTTCAAGAGCTGCAACCCGCCTCGGCCTTGATAAAGGCCATATTATGTTGGGCATTTACAACGGCTTCGAAGGTATGGCTGAGAATGAAGTCGAAGAGCTCAACTGGATGAGTATGGGAGGCTGGGCTTCGATGGGTGGTTCTGGTTTAGGCACCAGTCGTCTCGTCCCTAAGGGTAAAGATCTGTATGCCATCGCCCGAACTATTGAAGTCAATCAAATTGACGCTCTGTTAGTAATTGGGGGTTGGAATGCATATGAAGCTGCCTACAAGTTATTTGACGAGCGTGCCAACTTTCCCGCATTTGAAATCCCCACAATTTGCCTGCCCGCATCGATCAACAACAACCTGCCCGGCTCAGAACTCAGTATCGGCGCGGATACTGCGCTCAATAGTATCGTCAACGCGGTGGATAAGATCAAGCAGTCGGCGGTGGCCACTCGGCGCTGTTTTGTTGTGGAAGTGATGGGTCACTGGTGTGGCTACTTGGCCCTATTGGGTGGATTGGCCACAGGGGCCGAACGCGTTTATATGCACGAAGAAGGTGTTACGTTGAGTGACCTGCAACAGGATGTGGATAATTTGAGCCAGGGATTTCGATCTGGGAAGAAGCTGGGATTGATGATCCGTAACGAATATGCTAATAATATTTATACAACGGGCTTCATGTGCGCACTCTTCGAAGAAGAAGGTCGCGATCTCTTTGACGTTCGTCCTGCGATCCTCGGCCATCAACAGCAAGGTGGAGACCCTTCGCCCTTTGACCGCATCCAAGCCACGCGCTTAGCTCGCTTATGCCTGGATTATTTGATTGAAGAGTGTGGAAAGAGTTCGTCGCGCAGCGCCTTCATCGGGCTGGAAGAAGGCAAGTACGGATATCACGATATGCGCGATTTTCAACGCATGGTTGATCTTGAGTACAATCGTCCCAAAGAGCAGTGGTGGTTAGCTTTGCGGGATGTGGCCAGCCTGCTGGCAAAGCCTGGGCCAGAGGTGGCTTCAGAATAATATTGCTCAGTTTGCGAAATAAAAGAGCGTTGCACTTTCGAAGTGCGGCGCTCTTTTTGCATGATTCGTGGATAAGAATTTCTATGAGCTCCCTGAGCGGAGACTGAGCTTAGCGAAGTAGTAGTCGAAGGGAACGTAGGCATTTCGACTACGGCTTGCGCTTCCGCTCAACGATAAAGTTCTAAATACAAATCGTGCTAATTTTCAGTCAGGCCTGCAGGGGTTATCGGGGTTAGGATCGCCGGGGGGCATGCCATCGGTGCCAGGGCCATACTCACAGACCGCCCGCCAGGGTATATAGTATGTCTGGAAATTATCTTCGTCGATGATTTGGCCATCACGCCAAACATCTCGATTAACGGTCACCACCGCGCCTTCAACCGGCCAATCCACTTGCTTGATCTCCCCCTCATCTAGTTCGGCATTCTCTTCGTAGCGCGGCTCTGGGGGATCTTGTTTGTCCGTCAGACCCGTAGTGCTCCAATCGACGGAGCGGCCATCGCTGGTGGAATAGAACTTCCAGGTCAGGTAGCTTCCCCCAACGTATGTTTCCATCAGCAGCCAGTAATCAGTATCGTTCTTAAATTTGAAATCCACCAGCGGCACATAGACTGTAGCATCCAAACCAGCCCATTTGGCATCATGCCCGCCGCCGTAGGTCTGCTCGTAGTAGTAGACGCGATAAGCGTGGGGGTAGCGTTCGACAATCGGGAAGCCGCCGAAGAAAACTGTGCGAAATAATGTGGTACTGACCTGACATACCCCGCCGCCAACGCCTTTGATGGTGCGATCTCCGAATATGATCCAGGCTTCTGCATAACCAGTATCCAGGCTGATATCACCCAGGACGCTCGCCATAGAGAAAGTTTCCCCAGGGGGAATCAATAAGCCGTGGAATTGTGCCGCGGCCGTGGCGATATTCTGTCGTCGGGAGCTGCTGGAACCGTAATAGTAGGTGGTGTGCGAATTGACTAGCTCTGTTATCCCCAACGCTTCTGCTGTGGCATCGTCGCTGACCTGCGGAGAACTGTACTCCATATCCAGGGAGACAGTGTGTTCTCCAGCCATGACTTGGCTATTGATCTTTTGGATGGTGGTTTCTATATCAACGAATTGGCCGTAGGCAGCAGGCTGGATTAGATCTAACTGGTGCGTATCATCATTGAAGATGAAACGCGCATTCTCGGCATTTTTCTGCAGGTCGGGGGCGATCTCGTTCAAGAAGCGGCGCAAACGCTCATTGCTGAGTCCCACTTTATATTCGGCACCTTCGGGGGTAGTAACCCGTTCGATGACCAGCATGCCTGCCAGGTCTTCGCGCGCAAAGGACCAGGGGCCGGGATCACCCTCACCCCCACCGGGAAAGTTGACGATTAACGGCGCGCTGATGATTTCTCTGGCGACCTGCGCCTGTTCATTGACATCCATGATCACCGGTGGATCCTCATCTACCACAAGCGCAATTTCCCCATCTATCATCGATTGGGTGACAGCTTCAATTGCCATTATGGTAGTGGGGATATCCACCCGGCGGCCGATTTGCCCGGGCTGCACGACCACATCCAGACCTTCAACATATAAAGAAGCTTCGATGGTGGGAATATCAACCTGGGTGGCAACGGTTTCGAGATAATGCCTGGCGATGCGCTGATCGAAGGTCATCCTGATGGGTAGGCTGAATCCGTGATACCAGGTCTGGAATTGATCACCCAGGCGATCACTGATAGAACCTGTGCGCCCCAGACTATACGCCTGATGCGCATTCATTACGGGGTCAAACATTACGCCAACCTCTACTGGAGACGCGCTCCATAGCTGATCGCGATCTTTGAACAAGAGTTGCCCATTGTGAGGGTAGTTGTAATGAGTCGCCAGGGTTAAGGCTGCTTCAGCCGTAGTTCTTCCCGAGAGATCAATTCGCCCCACGCTGACCCCGGGATAGATGCGCCCAGAATAATTTATTTGAAAGCTAACAATCAATAACACCAGCGCGAAGATGAATAAAGCCATGCCGCCGATGAATATGATCAGTAATCGTTGAAGGGGGTGAAGTGTGTTGCGCATAAGATTAGAGTGTCATTTTACCAAATGATAGAGCCAAAGAGTTTTCAAAACCCTAAGGATATAATGAGTATTTCTGCGGTTATAATGTAATTGCTGGCCCCATTCCCTGGTCTTTCTCTCTTAGGAGAGCTTCCCATGACAAAAAAACGGTCGATGTTATCCTTCAAACACCACTGGGCGATTGCCCTGGCTAGTTTGATTTTGCTAACTTTAGCTTGTGGTTTGCCCTCAGCGCTTCAATCTCTGGCCCCAGAAGACGAACCTACGCTGCCGCCAACGCTGGTGCCTACGCAAACACCGATTCCACAACCCTTGCCCCCTGCATTGGTCGAGGCCGATCCCCCTCCAGGGAGCCGGCTGCCTTTGAATGTTTCCATAACGCTCTATTTCAACCAGGCCATGGAGCGCGCAGCGGTGGAAAATGCACTTACTATTCAATTTTCCGATAGTGAAGGTCAGATTCAAACAACGTCAGCCAATCTCTCCTGGCGCGATGATGCCACATTGGAACTTGTTCCAGAAACTTCCTGGCAGCAGGCTGCGAATTATATATTGGAGATTTCCACGTCGGCTGGGGCAGCCAATGGACTCACCCTTATTGACCCTGTTAGTATCAACTACGCCACCGCCCCTCCATTAGAAGTTGTTCAGATGCTCCCTGAACCTGGAGTAACAGAAGTCGATCCTTCTTCCGCGGTGGTAGTGACCTTCAACCAGCCTGTAGTTCCTCTCGGTGCTGACCCTGGCACATTACCCGAAGCCCTGATCATCGATCCGCCTGTCACCGGGATGGGTGAATGGGTCAACACCAGTACTTATATTTTCTACCCTGAGACAGCTTTGTTTGGTGGTGCCACCTACTCGATCAGTGTCAACCCCAATCTGAGCAGCACCTATGGGGTCGCGCTGGCTTCTTCGACATCTTGGAGTTTCAGCACATCTTCACCGCGTTTAGTGTCTATAGAACCAGGAGACGGCAGCTTCGATGCCAATCTTGACCAATCCTTTACCTTGACCTTCAACCAGCCCATGGACACGATCAGTGTGGAGGGCCACTTCACCATGCATGATGCTAATGGTGAGTATATCCCTGGGAATTTTGAATGGGAACAAGATGATAAGGTCGTTGTATTCACGCCATCAGAATTGCTCACTCGCAAGACAGAATATTTGCTGCAGATACCCTTTGGAGCACAGGCATCAGGGGGTACACCTTTGGGTGTCAGCTATGAGGCTGCCGTGTACACTGTGCCTGGGTTGATATTTATCTCAGCAGACCCTAATCGGGGGGAATTGACAAGTATCTATGAAGGTGTAACCCTTTACTTCAGTGCCCCACTTTCTTCGGACGATGATTTGTTGGAATATATCTCTATAAACCCTGAAGTGCCGGATCTGTATTATTGGCTGGGCAATGGGGATCAGAGTTTGAATATCCGCGGTAGTTATGACGCCCAAACCGAATATGCCATCACATTGCGCGAAGATATGCCCGATCCCTGGGGTGGGACGTTAAGTTTTAGTTCTGATTACAGCTTCCAGACAGAAGCGCTGGATACGCGCCTCAACTTCGCGCACTACGGTTCTTACCTGTTCATTACCCCACAGGATAACAGCCTGGCTGCTCAGGCGACAAATATCAGCGGCGTGGATATGGTGTTGGGCGAAGTGGCATTTGAAGATTTCGTTAGTTTTTTGGGTTCGGGTGGCTACGATCTTCTAAACGATTATCAACCCCGCAATTTGCAGATTTGGAATCAATCGCTGGATTTGCCCGGCGACCGCATGTATAAAACCCAGCTTCTCGTGCAGCCTGATGAAACTGGTCTGACGCCCGGCTTGTATCATCTCAGCCTCAGCGCGCCCGGTGTAGATTACCCCCCAGGCCCTGCTGTATTGGTATCCAGCAATATCAACCTGACCTTCAAGATCAGCGCCACACAGGTTTTTGTCTGGGCCATTGATCTGCGTGACAACCAGCCAGTGCCCAACGCGCCCATTAGCGTGTATCGCAGCGATGGTACGCAGCTCGTCAGCGGCATCACAGACGAGAATGGAATATTCCAGTCGGCTATCCCAGCACAGGAAGATGTCTATGGAACCTTTTACGCCATCCTTGGCCAGCCCGGGGATGATAATTTTTCTCTCAGCTTGGATAATTGGAACGAAGGCATAAACAGCTACAATTTTGGTTTCAATTCCAATTTCACCGGGCCAGAAACCGAAGCATATGCGTATACAGATCGTCCCATTTACCGTCCTGGTCAAACGGTATCTTTCCGGGTTATCGTACGAGAACAATATAATGGCCGTTACACACCTGTAAATCTACAGAGTTTGCCTATCAAAGTGTTGAATCAGAACGGAGCGATACTGCTGGAAAACGATTACACACTTTCATCTTTTGGCACTGTTCATGGGCAGTACACAATCCCCGAAGATGCCCAACCGGGTACTTATGAGATCGGCGCCAAGTACGGGGGCGTGCTCTTCGATGTCGCCGAGTATCGCAAGCCTGAGATCAATTTGCAGGTTGCAGAGATTGACGATACCCTGGCAGATCTCATTATCCAAGCCCAGGTAGAGGCGCGCTATTTCTTCGATGCACCAGTGGATGACCTGACTCTGACCTGGAATGTGTTCAAGGAAGATGATTATTTCTATCTCCCGGGTTATCGTGTAGGGGAGGAAAGCTTTGGTTGGATGTATCCCTATTGGATGAGGGCATATTTTGGATATTATGGGGAACATGTTGTCTCAGGGGAAGGCCAGACCAGCTCTGAGGGGGTTCTGTCCATTGAGCTTGAGATTCCCCCCGAGGAGGAAATCCAGACCTACACCCTCGAAGTCACTATGACCGATGAGAGCGGCTTCCCTGTCAGCGCCCGCACGGAATTTACTGTCCATCCGTCCGAGTACTATATTGGCATCCGACCAGATACCTGGCTGGGGCAGGCTGAAAATCAGATCACTTTTGACGTTCTAACTGTCGATTGGGGCAGAAACGCTGCTCCAAATCGAAATCTCTCGGCCATCTTCCAAAAAGTGACCTGGGTGCGCGAAGACCCCGACGATCCTTACATGCCGCCCGAAATGGTACCCCAATACACCGCTGTCTCCAGCGCCGATTTCCACACTGGCGACGATGGCCTTGCCCGCCTGGCCTTCACACCGCCTGAAGCTGGAACCTATCAACTCGAAATTCAGGGTGCTGATGGTGCCAAGTCGCAATTATTGCTGTGGGTTGGCGGCCAGGGTCGTGCCGTATGGCCCAATCTACCCAACCAACGTCTGCGAGTCAGCGCTGATAAAGATAGCTATGCGACCGGCGAAACCGCACAGATATTTATCCCTAACCCTTTGGGAGTGGGAACCCAAGCTTTAGTGACTGTTGAACGCGGACTAGTTTCAAGACATTTCCAGTTCACCTTGGATGAGTCAGGATACACACTGCCTCTGCCCCTGACTGAGGATGATGCTCCCAATGTGTATGTTTCGGTCAGCCTGATTGGGGTGGGCGCTGAAAACACCCCTGATTTCCGGCAGGGTTATCTCAATTTATTGGTCGATCCTGCGGCGCAGGAACTCAACGTTGAAGTGATGGCTGTTCATGAAAGTGTGAATGTGTCTTGTGATAATGGCATTAATTGCCCCGAACACCTGGAGCCGCGCCAGGATATCACCTTCGACCTGAAGGTTACTGATGCCAATGGGAATCCCGTGCAAGGTGAGTTTTCTCTGGCCGTCGCCGATCTGGCAGCATTAGCATTGGCTGACCCGAATTCCTTGGATATCATGCCCGCTTTCTATGGTAAGCAGCCTTTGGGCGTCAACACCAGCATGGCTCTCACCATGCATGTGCAGCGCCAGTTATTTGTCCCTGGTGGTATGGGCGGTGGCGGTGGGGATGTCATTGTACCTTTTGTGCGCGAAGATTTTCCCGACACGGCTTATTGGAATGCAGAAATTGTTACTGATGCCAATGGTGAAGCGCAAGCCGCTTTCACACTACCCGACAGCCTGACTACCTGGCATGTTGATATCCGCGGTCTGACTATGGACACCCGCGTTGGCCAGACCGAAACACATGTTGTCACCAGCCGAAATCTACTGGTGCGCCCGGTCACGCCCCGCTTTGCGGTCGTAGGCGATCACGTGCGCATTTCTGCCATTGTCCACAACAACAGCGATACCGATTTACGGGTGGATGTGGCTTTGCAGTCAGCTGGTTTTGTCCTCGACGACCTGACCGCAGAGTTGCAAGAATTCTCCATCGCGGCTGGGGGGCGCCAGCAAGTAATTTGGTGGGGCACCGTGGAAGATGCCGACACGGACGTGGTGACGATGATCTTTTCTGCTTCTGGTGAAAATGCCCAGGGCGATTTGCTCTATCAAGATATCACCAAACCAGTTTGGGGCGATATCCCTGTGATGCGTTACCTGGCTCCGCAAACTTTTGGCACCGCCGGTGTGATCAATGATGGTGGCCAGCGCCTGGAATTGGTCAGTTTGCCGCGTACGTATGATCCGTCTTCGGGCGATTTGGAAGTCGAATTAGCTCCCTCCCTGGCTGCAGCGATGACTGCTGGCCTGGATGTCTTGGAACACTACCCCTACGAGTGCACCGAGCAAACCGTATCGCGCTTTTTGCCGAACCTGGAAACCTATCGCGCCATTCAAACCCTGGGGTTAGATGCTCCAGATTTGCAAGCCCGCCTGGAACGCACGCTTGATGAAGGATTAGATCGATTGGTAGCTGATCAGAATGAAGATGGCGGTTGGGGTTGGTGGCCCAGTGGAGATAGCAATGAGTTGGTCACAGCTTATGTGCTCTTCGGCCTCAGCCGCGCTAAGGACGCGGGCGCTTTTGTTGATGATGCCGTCATCCAAAATGCATCCAACTATTTATTGACAGTCACGTCTACTTTATGGGAAGATTTAGCAACCTGGCGGCTGGATCGCAATGCCTTTATCCAGTATGTGCTCGTCCAGGCAGGAAATGGTGGCCTAGATCGCGTTGCCAGCGATGCCAACGAATTGTATCTGCACCGAGATCGCCTCAGTTCTTGGGGTCAGGCTATGTTGGCGATGACCATCGATGGCATAAATTCCGGGGATGAGCGCGTGGCAACCTTGTTCTCAGACTTGAATTCCACGGCTGTGCGCTCGGCAACAGGGACGCATTGGGAAGGCAGCGATACCTGGCGCAACATGGAAACTGCCATCTTTAACAGTGCGGTGGTGATCTACGCTTTGGCGCAAGATGATCCGGCCTCTGCAACACTGCCTGAAGCGGTGCGCTACCTGATGGCTCAGCGCGATGCCCGAGGCGCCTGGGCGTCGACCTATGATACAGCCTGGACACTGATGGCCCTCACCGAAGTTATGAGTGGCACTGGTGAGTTGGCTGGAGATTTCAGCTATTCGGCAGATATCAATGGTTCGCAGTTGGCTCAAGGCCAGGCGGGGGGAGATACGCGCCTCAACGCGGTGACATCCTCGCTGCCTATGCAGCATCTGTTTGCTGATCATCCCAATGCTCTAACCATACAGCGCGACGCCGGACCCGGACGTTTGTATTACAATACCCACTTGAATGTGCTTCGCCCTGTGGAAGATGTGGCTACTTTGGATGCAGGAATGAGTGTAGAACGCACCTATACATTGCTCAGCGATGCTCTAGAAGATCAAGAGATCGAGAACATTCGAGCTGCTTCAGCAGGCGAATCCCTAAAGGTTCATCTGACGCTTACACTGGAAAGTGAAGCGTTTTATCTGGTGGTGGAGGATTATATTCCTGCAGGAGCAGAGATCCTGAATGCCAATTTGAAAACTAGCCAGCAGTTTGGCGAGTATGAGGTCAGCGATCCCTTTGGGGATGGTTGGGGCTGGTGGTATTTCAACGATCCTTTGATCTATGATGATCACATTGCCTGGGTGGTGGATTATTTACCTGCCGGGACCTATGAACTGACTTATACCCTGGTGCTCAACCAGCCGGGTGAATACCGCGTTATCCCCGCACAAGCCTGGCAGTTCTATTTCCCTGAAGTTCAGGGCAACAGTGCCGGGATGATTTTCGAGATTACTAAATAGCTTATGGCCCTCATCCTCCCCACCTAACTAAGCTCGGTGGGGAGGATGAGGGCATCTCTTACCACGCTCAGTGTGGAACTACTGGAGGAGATATCTATGAAAGTGAAAACACTCCTTTTACTCATAATCCTGCTATTGTTTGTGACAGCTTGCAGCTCTGAGCCGGAAGAACCGATAGCGACTGCTACACCAACCGCTGCTGAAGTTCAATTGACTCAGGCCGCGCAGACCATTATTGCTCAACTGACCCAGTCCGCCGCAGGGATTCCGTCGGCAACACCGCTGCCGCCAACAGTACCCCCCACCGCGACACTCACCCTACAACCCCCTACTCCAACTGGACCAACACCAACAGCATCTGAAACTTCACCCCCAACGACAACAGCCCTGCCAACTTTCACATCGACTCCTACCTATCTCCCCGGCGACCCTCGGGGAGAGTTGGGTGCTTCCGATTGGCAGGCGAATTTTAATCAAAGTTCGGATTGGTTCACTTTCGATGGTGAGAATGCCAGTATTCTGAGAAAGAACGGCACCTTGGTGCTGACTGCCAAGAACAAAGATATCCGAGAGATTTGGAGTCTTTCTTATCCAGTTCTATCTAATTTCTATCTTGAATATACAGTCATCACAGGGCCGGTCTGCCAGGGCAGAGATCGCTATGGCATGGTCGTGCGTGCCCCCGATCCAAATTCCGGGTATGTCTTTGGGGTGAGTTGTGATGGGTCATTCCGTTTGCGTTATTGGGACGGGGTTGAGTTCACAGTTCTACAGGATTGGACATCCAGCGAATTGATCAATACTGGCTCCGCTGTTTTCAACCGTTTGGGGATCGAAGCTCAGGGAGAAAAACTGACTTTATTCGTCAATGGAGGCTCACTGGCTGAACTCGAAGATAATTCCCTCGCCGAGGGCAAGTTTGGCGCTTTTATCAAAGGCGAGGGCACCGCAGGCTTCCGCGTGACTGTCACTGAAGTGCGCTATTGGGATTTTGAAAAATAAGAAGATGACCGTAATCAAAGACTTCCGAAGTGCAACGCAAACTTCGGAAGTCTGCGCGTATCTTTGTCAGACAAAAGCCATCCCAGTATAATTCAACCCATGCAATCTGATTCACAAATCAACCGCCCCACTATTACCACCAACGAGGTCGTACGCCCCACACTTGTCGAGGTGGATTTGAGCCGTTTGGCTGACAACTACCGCGCTATTCAGGAGAAAGTCGCCCCGGCTTTGATGATGCCCGTCCTTAAGGCCAACGCCTACGGGCATGGATTGGTGGATGTGGGCCATTTGATGGAATCATTGGGGGCGGATTATATTGGCGTGGCGGTGCTCGAAGAGGGGATTCTGCTGCGCGAACAGGGAATCCAAACCCCAATCTTAGTTTTGGGTGGCATCTTCGGAAATCAGGTGCCCTTCTTCCTCAAGTATGACCTGACTATTACGGCATCCTCGATCGAGAAGCTCTGGCAAATTGAGGAGATTTCTGAACAATTGGATTTGAAGGCCAAAGTGCATCTCAAGATCGATACGGGCATGGAGCGCATTGGCGTGCATTATTATAACGCCGAAGAGCTTTTAGAAGCCTCTGTCACTTGTAAACATCTGGATGTGGAGGGGATCTTCTCTCATTTTGCCAACTCTGATGCTGCTGACCTCAGACATGCCCGTTTGCAGATTGAACGTTTCGAGGAAGTATTAAGTTTCTACGAGAAACATGATTTGCAACCGCCTCGGATGCGACATATGGCCAACTCCGGTGCCATCTTGCAGCTTCCCGAAGCTAATTACGATATTGTCAGACCTGGTCTGGTTCTTTATGGTGTCTATCCCTCTCCAGAGTCGAGTCGCACTATTGATGTTTCTCCAGCGCTGAGTTGGAAGTCACGTGTGGTTTACTTCAAAGTCATCAAACCTGGGCATCCCGTAGGGTACGGTTCAACATGGGAAACCGATCACTTCGTCAGGGCGGTGACCATCCCGGTGGGTTATGGCGATGGTTATTTCCGTGCCATGTCGCACAAGGCCCAGGTGGTAATACGGGGAAAACGCTATCCTGTAGTGGGGCGCATTTCCATGGATCAGATTGTGGTCAACATCGAATGGGATAGCGCCTACAACGACGATGAAGTTCTCTTGATAGGGGAAATGGACGATGAATCGGTGACTGCTGAAGATCTGGCTGAATGGGCTGGAACGATCCCCTATGAGATTCTGACCAATATCAACACGCGCGTGCCGCGTGTCTATGTCCGTTCCTGACATCGGGGTATAATTGCGACATGCAAGTCCCGAAAGAATTTCGTCCCGAATTGATCCCGCGCAAGGGAGAGCGTGTTTCCTGGCTGCTGATGCTTCTGGCCTTGGTTTATTTGGGTGTTGGAATTTGGAGTGATGATGGACTCACTTGGCTGCCGGTGGTATTTGTTTCGTTGATGTTCTTGTCTGCCGGGAGTATCACCCTGGGGAATTGGGTGGATCGCAATACCGTGCTGCACCTGAACCCCGAGGGAGTCGGTTTTAGCAATGGGTTGCGAAATGTCTCATTGAACTGGGATGATGTTCGGGAAGTGCGGGTGCTGGATTCTGCCTGGGGGCGTAGAGTCCAGGTTCGGGGAGTAACAACCAGCTTCACCTTCCGCACGTTGGGTGAAGTCATCATGCAAGGTGAACTCAAGGGACAGATCGGATTCGCCGAAGGTGAGTTTATCCTAAATAAAATATTGGAAATGAGTGGTTTGCAGAAGATAGAGACATCTGAAAAGGCTAGCTATTATTCTCGTCCGTAGGAATGAGGTGATGCCAATGGCATCTGCCACGCTCCTACGTGCGCCCTCTCCAGTGAGGGCGTTTTCTTTGTGGAGGTCAAGATGAGCAAAACGAAATTAACGATTGATGAACAGGTTACCCTGCTAATGCAGGGTACTGAGTACGGCGATGAGCAGATCAAGAAGGCTATGACTGATGAATTGCGAGAGCGATTGATTGAAGCCGAAAAAGAAGACCGGCCGTTGCGCGTCTACTGCGGGTATGACCCGACATCCACAGACTTGCACTTGGGGCACACCATTTCTATGCGTAAGCTGCGCCAGTTCCAGGAGTTGGGCCACGAAGTGACATTTTTGATTGGCAGCTACACAGCGCTGGTTGGTGATCCTTCCGATAAGAACAAAGCTCGCCCCATATTGACCGAGGAAGAAGTACTTGAGAATGCCCAAACTTACGCCGAACAAGCCTTTCGTGTTCTGGACAAAGATAAGACGATCGTACGCTACAACGGTGAGTGGCTTTCGGAACTATCCCTGGTTGACTTGATCCGCCTGGGGCAGAATTTCACTGTGCAGCAGTTTTTAGCGCGAGAGAATTTCGCCAAGAGACTCGAATCGGAAGAACCGATCTATTTGCATGAAACCTTCTACTCGTTGATGCAGGGATACGACGCGGTTGCTATGGAGACCGATGTTCAGGTGGGCGGCACCGATCAGCTTTTCAACATCATTGTGGCGGGGCGCAAGCTGCAATCGGCTCTGGGACAAAAGCCCCTGGTGGGCATCATCATGGGCATTCTGCCAGGCACCGATGGCGTGCAGCGTATGTCTAAATCCACTGGAAATATCGTTCCCATCAACAGCGGTGCTGAGGATATGTATGGCAAGGTGATGAGCGTCCCCGATACTGCCATGAATAAGTTCGCGCGTCTGACGACCCGCTGGACTCCGACTGAGATTGATAATGTAGAGAGCGATGTAGCTTCAGGGAAACTGCATCCTCGAGATGCCAAGATGAAGTTGGCTCAGGAAATTACTACGATCTTCTACGGAGAGGATGCTGCGGCTGAAGCGCAAGCTGCCTTCAAGCGCGTCTTCCAAAAAGGGGACGTGCCCGAAGATATGCCTGAATATAAACTTCAAGGCGACCAAACGGTTTTGGATGTTTTGGCGGACAGCAAGATTGTGCCCAGCCGAGGGGAGGGCCGCCGCATGGTGCAGCAAAACGCCGTCAGCCTGGATGGAGAAAAATTGACGGATATTCAAGCCCCCTTCCCTGGCCCGGGTGTGCTTAGAGTAGGCAGGCGTAAATTCTTGAAAGTGATTGAATAAAGAATAAGTGTGATGCACATTCAATGTGCGTCGCACTTCTCTTATCGAGATGGATCACGAACCGCTTTTCTTTGTCTTCGCATCGATTGCCGTTGTGCTGGCCGGGATCTCCAAAAGTGGCTTTGGCACCGGGTTGGGTGTGTTTGCTGTGCCCTTGATGGCTATCGTCATCTCTCCTGCGCAAGCAGCGGCGATTATGCTGCCCATCCTTTGTGTCATCGATCTATTCAATATATGGCATTATCGAAGAACCTGGGATCGCCAAAATATGGGCATTTTAGTGCCCGCCGCGCTGATTGGAATTGCCTTGGGTGCCTTTACCTTTCGCTATTTGAGCGATGCCCATATCCGCATTCTGATCGGCGTGATCGCCGTGATCTTTGTAGGTAATTTCTTCTTTGGGCGCAATTCTAAGGAGAAGAGGAATCCCGATCGTGTACGAGGTAGCTTCTGGGGCGCGATCGCGGGATTTGTCAGTTTCGGCGTACACGCTGGCGGACCACCAGTGAGCGTCTATTTGCTCCCGCAGCGTTTGGAGAAAACCATCTTTGTGGGCACGAACGTAGTGTTTTTTACGATAGTCAACTATGTCAAGCTGATCCCCTATTATTTTCTAGGGCAACTGAATTTGGGCAACCTGACGACATCGTTGATCCTCAGCCCGCTGATTCCGGCGGGAATTTGGTTGGGGGTCAAGCTGCATGGTCGCATCAATCAACGTGTATTCTACAATTTAGTGTATCTCTTTTTGTTGATCGCGGGGGCAAAGTTGCTTTATGATGGGGTTGTAGGTTTATAAATCGCCCGGAGATCAATCTCCGGGCTAATTGCCCAAGGACACTAAAGCACCCTCGCTTTCAGGCCAAATGGCCTTTCGCAATCGGCCCAGACGTTTACGTCCGGGCGACCTGTATTGAATCGCAACTTTTCCTTCCCAAACTTTGTATTAGAATTAGAATGTAATTTAGGAGGTCACAATGAATAACCAAAAGCATGCCTTCGGTCGAGGGGGATCGATCCTATTTCTGATTCTCTTCATATTGTTGAGTATTCCCTTGCTTGGCTGCAACCGCGCATCTAAGGTCGTAGAGGTCAAGTCATACCCCGAGTTGGGCTTCACTGTCCTCGATGGTAATGCCAAAGATCTTGATTGGTCGCCGGGTGGGAATTGGATTGCTTATCCCCGTCGTGACCCCGTGGATTGGTATTACGATGTCTGGCTGATTCGACCGGATGGCACAGGTAAGCACTGTATCACCTGCGGTGAGAATTTTCCCCAGAAACACAATGGCAACGTCACCTGGCATCCCTCGGGAGAATATCTGGTTTTTACCGCCCAAAATGAAGATGCCAAAGGTGAATTATTAGATTCTGTTGCCATCCCTGGCGTAGGCTTGAACTGCAACCTGTGGGCCATGAGTTCGGACGGAGAACAAGTCTGGCAGTTGACTCATCTGCCTACCCAAAAACGCACGCCCCAAGGAGTAATTCATCCGCAGTTTTCACATGACGGGAGTCAGCTCTTTTGGACTCAAGCCCTTGGGGAATACAGCCCCGATCCCGGCGAGGAGTGGGGCAAGTGGCAAACGGCATTTGCCGATTTTGTGATCGAAGATGGCGTGCCTCAACTTGAGGGTATTGTGTTTTCTAAACCTGGACCGCATCCGCGTTTTTATGAGAGTCATGGTTGGTCCCCCGATGATTCGATGGTTATCTTCAGCGCAAATCCTGAAGAAGGATATCATCCGCCCAATGGGCTCGACATTTATACAATGGACGCCGCCACTGGCGAACTAACTCGTCTGACCACAACCCCCACAGATTGGGACGAACACGCTCACTTCAGCCCGGATGGGAGTACCATCGCCTGGATGTCTGGCGCGGAATTGGACGTCGAATTCCCCTCTGTCAAGTGGCCGGATTGGAAAGAATATATCACCACTGAGCTGTGGATGATGAACGCCGATGGCAGCGACCAGCAGCGCATCACCTACTTCAATGAGCCGGGGCACCTGCATCACACCTGGCTGCAGGAAGTTACCAACGGCACAGTGCGCGCTGTGGTCTCCGATAGTTCCTGGAGCCCCGATGGCTCGCAGCTCATCTTCACCGTGGCTTACGAAGCCGAAGATGTGAAAGATGGCCTGGGTGCTTTCCTTATTTTGATGGATGTGGAGAAATAATAGTACACGGATGGATTTTAATAATATCCAATTAATCCGTGTTCATCCGTGACTCTACTGCAATAAGCCACCAAGCGAGTTTCCCGCCGGGATATATGGGGGTGGTTGCGGAGCAACCACCCCCATATATCCCGGCGGAAGCCCTCCTCTGGTAGTTTTTTCAGTGGAGTCATCCGTGTCCAAACGTCTTTTTTGCCCCAGCACCTATATTCCCCTACCCCCTTTCTTCCTACTCCTTCCCCTCGCAATAAACCTGGATAGCCTCGCATAGGAACTCCGGGAACTCCGGGCTGAACTTTTCAAAAGTTACCCGGAAGTCAGGGCTATCTACATACATTTGTCCTAATCCGCGTAGAACCTCGATCGTTGGCTCATAGAAGTAGCGCATATTCTGATGCCACTTGGCTACACCGGTTTGAACCGCAGGATTGGCGGCAGTACGACCTTGCTCCATATTCTCGAAAATTTCGCTATAGATTTCGCTGCTTTCTGCGATGATGGCTTTTTGCTTCTCAGGCGAGTAGTTTTTCCAACGCTTCATGGATTCATCCACCAGTTGGGGATCCCAACGCTGGCGAGCTTCTTCGGTATATTGTTCTTGTTGCTCTTCGCTGAAACCTGCAAAAATGTCTTTCTTGCTCATTTCGATACCTCCGTTAAGATAGTTGATCGTCTTGTCGACAGTGTTGATCAGAAGGTTCAGCCGCTCCACCTGGTTACCCAAGGCAATCTTGTGAGCCTGCAGAGCCTCCAGTACATCGAAATCGGGCTGATCCAAAAGTTCCTGGATTTGCCCCAAACTTAATCCCATTTCCCGGTAAAATAGGATTTGTTGCAAACGCAGCATGGCCTCGTCGTCGTAGTACCGATATCGGTTCTCTCCATACGAAGAGGGCTTGAGCAACGCGATTTCATCGTAATAGTGCAATGTGCGCGGGCTGATGCCCGCCAAATCGGCCAGTTGTTTTACGGTGTACACCATGGTTATAACCTTTAAACTAAGTAGCATCCGCTGGTTGAGTGTCCGGCGTGGTTTCGATACCATCCCTTCGGTCATACTCAACCGACGCCGGACGTATCGAAACCAAGGATATTGTGAATCTACTTGTGTTGAAGTTTAAACTATGACGTAACGTTAATGTCAAGGGATAAAAGGAAATTCAATGCAATTCACCACCACTTATATCTCACTCGCACAACAACTCGATCAAAAAGACGAGTTAGGGTCATTTCGTGATCGATTTGTAATCGCAAATCCAGATCTCATCTACCTGGATGGAAACTCACTTGGACGTTTACCAAAGCCTACGGTTGACCTGATGAGTGATGCTGTCGAACGTCAATGGGGAGAACGACTCATTCAAGGTTGGAATGATGGCTGGGTTCACCAACCTACCCAGCTGGGGGAGAAAATCGCTCAGTTGATCGGCGCGCAACCGGAGGAGGTACTGGTTTGTGAAACCAATTCCATCAATCTGTTCAAGCTGGCAGTGGCAGCCTTGCGTCTGCGCCCAGACCGCACCAAGATCGTCAGCGACGAGTTCAATTTTCCCTCGGATTTATATATCCTGCAGGGCATCATCGATATGCTGGGAAACCAGCATCAACTCGAATTGATGCGATCCGACGATAGTGTGTCGATCACCCCTCAGGCCATCGAGAGTCTCATAAATCAGGATACTGCCCTGGTCAGCCTGACACATGTGGCCTTCAAAAGCGCTTTCATGTACGATATACCGCGCGTCACCGAGCTGGCTCATAAAGCGGGGGCGATGATGATCTGGGATTTATGTCACTCTGTGGGAGCAGTGCCGCTGCACTTAAATGAGTGGGGCGTGGATTTAGCAGTTGGATGCACTTACAAATACCTCAACGGCGGTCCTGGTTCCCCAGCATTTATCTACATCCGCAGAGAATTGCAGAAAGAGGTGGTCTCACCTTTGTGGGGGTGGTTTGCAGCGCAGAAACCCTTTGATTTTGATCTGGATTTCACCCCCGCCGATGACATCTCGCGCTTCCGCGTGGGCAGCATCCCTGTCATTTCTATGCTGGCCATCGAACCTGCCCTAGATATATTCATCGAAGCAGGCATGGAGAAATTACGCCGCAAGAGCATCCAGCAGACCGAATACTTGATTTACCTGGCTGAACAGTGGCTCTATCCCCTGGGATTCACGATGGGGTCCCCGCGTGACCCCGAGAAGCGCGGCTCACATATTTCAATACGCCATCCCGAGGCTTACCGCATTATCCGGGCGTTGATTGAGCCTGCCTCTCCAGCCGTGCGCGTCATCCCCGATTTCCGCGCCCCAGACAACATCCGCATGGGCATCGCCCCACTCTATAACACTTTTACTGATATCCACCGCGCGCTGACACGCATCCGTGAAATCGTTGTGAATAAGGAATATGAAAAATTTTCCGAGGAGAGGCTGGCGGTAACGTGACCTTTCCGCTCATCAATCTAAAAAATCAATTAGGTCGTGTTGACATTTGGTGACTTCTCTCTGGAAATAGGAGTCTTCACAATCGGAAGTTATCACCTGCAAGCTTTCGAAATGTCAACACTACCTAGTCATCTCGCATAGCAACGACTTCGAATAAGGTGTGCTCCCCTTGCTTTCCCTTGATTGGAAGCGTGATTTGTTTTCCAACAGTCACGTATTCATTGACAAATTGGTGGGTATCATTTGAAATCAAGAAGGTAGTACCAGCGACTTTATTTGCCCCCTCAATTCGGCTGGCGAAATTGACTGCATCGCCAACGACAGAAGAATGTTTATCGTTTGGTGGACCTAGTTCGCCAACGACAACATTTCCACAGTGAAGTCCAATCCGGATTTCTAACTTATTCTTATAGATGGGCTGGAAATATTCGGCAAGATTTTCGATCTCATCAATAATTTCTAATGCGCTTTTTATCGCTTGCATCGAAGATTGCCTAGGATCATGATTGTCGAAAAGAGCCAACAAACCATCTCCGAGGTAATTGTCTATCGTGCCCCCAAATTTTTCGATCACTCGCCCCATTCTTTGATAATATCGATTCAGGGCGTGGACAACATCATAGGTTGGCAATGACTCAGCAAAGGGAGTAAAGTTCACCAAATCCACAAAAAGGATGGCCATAGTTTTTTCTTCTCCGACCATGCCAGGTTTCGAGCCGGGTTTCAATTGGCTGGTCAATTCGATGTCATCATCGTCCAGGACAAGCCGACGCAACTCGACTTTTCCAGTGACGCGCGTTTGGCATGCCTAACGAATATCATCAGAAAAGTGCAGCTTCTCAGCCATTGCTTTTTCTCGATTGTTGCGCGGCGAGCAATGCTCTAACCCACCCAATACCAATACCCGACAGGTTGAGTAGCGCGCGTTTCCTCCACATACATGCGTATGCGGGATTCCAGCCTGCAATGAGGTGTAAAGAATACTTGATTTCGGCGAAGTTTTTACCAAGAGGTCGTCCGGATGATAATGAATCCCGATCCTGATATCTGTTGGTGGTTTCTTTTGATCTTGTGCTTTGGTTGATATGCGGCGGAACTTGTATTGTTTGTTCTTGCGGATGGATGCAGTCCAAACGGTAAATCCACAAGAAAATCCAATGATTGTGACTACGATGAGCGTTCTGCCAATTTCCTCGGGTGTGAACTCAATAAATGTTGTTAATGCAATCAGGCCAACAACTCCTGTACAAATGACAAGCACAACAAGTATGCGAGCAGACCAACGATGTATCGCTATCAGCGTTGCCGAAGCAGTTGTTTTGAGGTTCAGAAACCACCCAAGGATTCCCTGAAAAACCACTAGAATAAATACGAGAAAGGCAATTATTCGATGCGGGTTGAACACATCAAGTAGACCTACATCCCCGTTTGTATCGGCATAAAAGCGAGAGATCGCTCCAGATGCGACTGCGATCGTCGATCCTACAATAATAATTGCTAATGTACCAATGAAATAATGCCAGGCGAATAATCTACGCTGACCAAATTTGGTGAGGAAAGCGACTAAGATTAATAATCCAGCTAATGCGCTGACAAATGGGTGTATGAATAAGTATGTAGGCATATTTCGCTCAAAAGCTTACGACATAATCGAATTTTATGGAGTCAGTGCTGCTGATAATATGGCTGCTCCAATTTCATTTGCAGTTGACAGATTTTCTTCTTCAAGAATAATTATCAGCGCGAAAGGAGTGTTTTCCCATTCCGGCGTAGTGCCGCCGATGTACCAGGTCAAGGCTTCTTCGTTGGGAGTTAGAGTCAAGTGCCAGGTGGGGGCGCTGGCATCTTCATAGATGGCAGCGATCCCTCGCGCATCATTAGCGTTAATGCGTTCCACGGGTTCTCCCAAGGGAGGCAGTAGTACCCATTGCTCAAGGGGGTTTTGGTACGCCTGGGCAATGCGCAGGGCAGGCTGGATTCCACCATTACTTATCGCTGCAGCAAGCTGTGCCATTGTCATGGGGCTGGTCGCTTCGAGTTCGCCTGTGGCTCCGCTCAGAGCGAGAAGCTCACTCCCAGGTAGGCGCAGGGGTGCAGGTTCTAGCCAGGGGACAGTTTCTCCGTTAGGGAATAGGCTCCCCAACAAATCTCCAATTGGATAGCGCCCCTGGATGGCGCGGTTGAGCAAGGGGGCGCTATCATCCTGGATCAGTTCGTCCCAGGTTTCATCCAACAGGTTAGGGTCATAAGTTGGGTGGGATGCCATCGCTAGTATCTCGCCATTTTTGGCATTTAGCAGAACTATCGCGCCAGTGTGGTCACCGAGTAGATCGTCGGCAATTCTTTGCAGTTCCAAGTTGATAGTCAGGCGCACATCCAGGCCGGGGGGTGACTGGCCATAAAGTAAGTGATGCCACCAAATGGTCATAGCGCCCTGACCCTGAAGACCACGCAGATAGTCGTCAAGGCTGGCTTCGAGCCCCGCTTGCCCATAGATCGGATGGTTGTAGCCTAGCACTGGACCAAGGCTGGGAGCCAGGGTTGTACGAATGAAATCTCCACTTTGACCTGTGGTTTCGACCAGGGGGGTATTGTGGCGGTCGAGCAGCGCGCCGCGCGGCACGGAGAGATCGGCGATGGCGCGACGGGGGTTGTCGGTGCGGGTGAGCAGGTCAGGACCGCGCTGAACGGACCACCAGCCGTTTACGAAAGCCGCGGCAGTTAGGCTTGTAAGCAAGATTGCTGTGAGATGAAATAATTGGTGTGAAGAAAACCGTTGAACGTTGGACTGCTTGCCCTGAGCTTGTCGAAAGGTTGAACGTTGAACGTTCGGATTAGAACTGATATGGAGCAAGAGAAGAATTGCAATAAACGAGATGAGTAGTGATGATCCCCCATACGAGACGAAGGGCAGCGTCACACCGGTGAGGGGCAGCAAGCGTAGATTTCCGCCGATGATCAGAATGCTTTGGGCGACCAGGTAGGCGGTCAGGCCCCCGGCCAGATATCGTGAGAAGGCATCTCGCGCGCGCAGGGCGGTGCGCATACCCCGGTGAAGCAGCAGTCCTAGCAGCGCCAGCAATCCCAAAGCCCCAACCAGACCGGTCTCTTCGACCATGGCCGTGAAGACAAAGTCGGAGTGGGCTACAGGGACGACATTGGGGTTGCCCATCCCTGCCCCCCGGCCGAAAATGCCCCCATTAGCCACAGCGATTAGGGATTGCACGATTTGGTACGAGCGCCCGCTAGGGTCGAGCCAGGGATTGAACCAGGCGTCGACGCGCAGCCGCACCACATCGAAGAGGGCGTATCCCGCCACTCCGGCCAGTCCCAAACCAAGCGCGCTGAACAAAGGGATCATGCGCCAGCCCAGAGCGAGGTAGATCATCGCTGAATAGATGAAGATGAACAGCGATGCGGTACCTAAGTCGCGCTGCACGAGCAGAAGTAAAAGGGCGACGCCTGTCATAACCAATGTAGGGATGAGTATGCGAAGTTGGGGTAGGTCAAGCCGGGAGCCAAGAGCGGAATACGAAGAGCGGAGAGAGTGAGGTATCTTATCGTCAGGGCGTTTTACGAATGTATGACCCCAGTCGGCGAAGAAAGCCGCCAAGTATACGATCAGTAATAATTTGAGCGGCTCGGATGGTTGCAGATAGACGCCGCAGCAACCCAGCCACAGGCGCGGACCAAATCCCATGGGGTTGGTTCCGAAGATTAGCGTCAGTGCGGTGAGTAGCAGACCGCTGGTCAGCCAAAGGTATTTATAGCGGCGTAGGATACTCAGAGGTGAGGCCAGGCGCATGCCAGCAACAAGCACAGCCAAGGCGACGGCCAGCCAAATTGTTTGCCGAATGCCAAAGCGCGTTGTCAAACGCCAGATGGTCAGCAGTCCCCAACCGGTCAGCAGTCCGATGAGTGGCAGCAGATAAGGATCACGTTGGGCCAATCGGCGTGAGCTTTCGTTGTGAGCAATGGCGAAACCACCCAACCAAACCAGGTATCCCAACCAATGGCTCCAACGATAATCGACATCCCAGGAGCGCGCCACCACAGCGGGGGAAATGGTTAATGCCAGGGAATAGAATCCCAAGAATATGGCTGCCAACACAAAGAGAGTCCGTTGCGTTCTGTTCATGGTAGCTCTATTTTATCGGACAAACTGAAAAGCGTGAAATGATTCCCCTTTTTATCACGAATAATAACGAATAGGACGAATGACACGAATTTTAATAAAGGGAATTCGTGTCATTGGTGTCATTCGTGTTTTGATCAATTAAGAAACGAAAACCTTTAGAGTTAGAAAAAAACCAAAAGGCTTCCATCAAAATATCTTAACCGCAAAGATGCCAAGGGCGCAAAGGGAAATTTTTTTCTTTGCGTTCTTTGCGTCTTCGCGGTAAAGATAATTACGAATAAGTTACTTCCCCGTCCTGCACAACCATCTTACGGCGGCGGTACGCCCAGCACATATAAGAGACGGAAACAAAGTAGCTGGCCGGCAGTCGGTGCAAGCCCTTAATCTTGGTACCTAGCACGGTGGTCTTTCCGCCAAATCCCATGGGACCAATATCCAACTGATTGGCTTCTTCAGTGATGCGTTCTTCAAGCGCGGCAAGTTCAGGGTCATCGTTTTTGTCGTCCAGTTGACGGAAGAGTGTTTCCTTCGATGCCAGGAAAGAAGATCCACGATCCCCACCGATGGAGACACCCAAAGCTCCCGGGGCACAGCCTTTACCCTGGGCATCGTTGACCGCGTCCAGCACAACCTTGCGCACCCCTTCCAGGTCGCGCCCAGCGCCCAAACGATTGTCCGGCAGTTTGTACTGCGCGCCGACGTTCTCACAACCACCCCCCTTGAGCATCAATTCAATAGTCAGGGGTTGATCTTCATCGACCTCTTCAAAATGGATTGTGGGATAGTGCTCGTCACCGGTATTGTCACCGGTATTTTTCCCGCTGATGGTGTTTACAGAGTTGGGTCGCAGATACGACTTTTGGGTGGCACCCACTACCCCGGCCTGGATCTGTTTCCTAAGTTTACGCGTGCTCCACCCTTCGGGATAGTGCACATAGAAGATCGGTGTACCTGTGTCCTGGCAAATAGGGGTAGAGTTCTCCCGTGCCATGTCTACGTTTTTGAGAATCGTATCCATAGCCCCTTCGGCTGCAGAACCGGGTTCTTCTTCCTCTTTAGCAGCGCGCAATCGTTTCTCAATGTCTGGGGGTAAGTTGGTTGAAGTGAATCGGACCAGTTCAAGGATTTCTTTGGTCAAGTCGGGTTGCATTTGGACCTCCGGAATTCAGTGTTCAGTGGACTGTGTGCAGTGAACAGTCTTCTTCTATACACTGGTTACAGTTCGCTATTTACAGTTATATCTTACCCTAAATTTGTGTCCGAAACGAGAGCCATAATATACTTTTAATGATTATCTTCGCTCGAATACGTTTCCACCTTCGGCGACGTACGCCTTAGGGCCCAAGCCTCTTGAACCGCCAGTGAGTAGAACAACTTTGCCCCGGATCTTATTCATTTCTCGCCCACAATCAACACTATTCTACCTTTCACCATGGCCCCTTCGATCAATTCGTGAGCCCGCGCGGCTTCTTCAAGTTTCATGCGCTGCTCGATGGATGGTTTTATCTTCCCATCTGCTAGCAAACCAAAGAGCGCGGTTAAATCTTCCTTGAACCACTGCGGCTGTTTATCACGCAACGCGCCGATAGAATAGAAAGACGCCCCGCGTCCATTTGGGAGCATATTCCACAGAGCGACGCTCATATATTCGATGGGCACATTGCCGCCCTTGCCCAAGGCCTGATTGTAAAAGCCGTAGGCTACCAGTGTGCCGCCTTTCTTCAACGATTTGAACGAACGCTTGAAGTTCTCGCCGCCGATGGCATCGAAAGCTGCGTCTACCCCGCCAATGGTTTGCATATCAGCGAGAAAATCTTCGCTATTGTAATCAATTGGAGTTCCACCCAGGCGTTTGATCAACTCATGTTTTGCTTTGGAAGCCGTGCCGTACATCTCCAGATTGAGCAACGCCCCTAATTCAAGCAATGCCGTGCCAACCGCCCCGCCAGCACCGTGAACCAGAATTTTCTGACCGCTTTGCACTTTGACGCACCGATGCAGCATTTGATAGGCAGTGACGTACGAAAGCACCATGCTGACCGCTTCAGCCGGATCTACATCATCAGGAACAAAGACGAGTGAATCCGCCGATCGGAGCATGTATTCAGTGTAGGCTCCGAAAACGGTCAGGTCGGCGACCATTTGCCCCACTTCAATACCGTTGACGCCTGCGCCCAGCTTGTCAACTACGCCAACCATAGCGTAGCCGGGTGAGAGCGGCGGCGTTTCTTTGAAACCGTAGTAAATCCCTTTTCGTACCATCGTATCGCTAAAGGTGGCACTGGCAGCCAACACTTTGACGCGTACTTCACCCACGCCAGGTTCGGGCAGGTTGAATTCTTCGATAACTTGTAAAACTTCTGGGCCGCCGAATTCGTTTAGTAGCACTTTTTTGTAGCTCATTTTTCCTCACATTTCTCTCTATTCTGAAACCTGATTAATCAGTTAACATTCGCTCGACCAAGGAGCAAATTTCTTTCTCAAAAAATGACCCAATGTTGACTTCTTCAGGCACATCGCTCAAATGGCCATTGAGTTCCAACGAAACAAGGCCATGGATCTTTGCCCAATTTGTCAGGGCAAGCTGGATGACGGAGAGCGGCCCGGTGTAGCCAAGTTTCTCGACCCATGGTTCCAGCATTTTGATAAGTGCCGGTGAGAGTTCATTCAAAGTAAGCAGACCATCCTGATAGACCGCGTCCAAAACCCTGATCAGCTCGATCAAACTCTGGGCAGCTGCCGGCCCAGTGATTCCCACAGGGGCGTGATAATTTGGGATTGGAGTTCCAAAGATCAGGCTGTATTCTGCTCGATGCGTCAAAGCCCAGGCGCGGTAAGCACACGCCGAGGCCATGATACGCTTGTCGTGCGATTCTTCTTCAGTCTCTTGTGATGCGGCCAGCGCAGCGGCAAGTGATTTGTAAGCATCCACAATCAGTGCGGTTACCAGATCATCACGGCTGTCAAAATAGCGATACAGTGCTGGTGCGGTCATGCCCATTTCTGCGGCAATTCCCCGTAGCGATAGTGCAGCAGCGCCGTTTTTAGAAATTTGCATACGGGCAGTTTCTTTTATTTCATCAATTGTTTCAGCGCGCACGCGCTCGCGTCGGGTCGGGGACAAAATATTTTCCAATTAATTGTTATACATTATAAAATTAGTTAATAGTGTAAACATTTTAATTTGATAAACAATATCCGTCAAGCATTTGTCCTGAAACTATTCCTCTCGAAATGAACTCCGCGTCCGTGCTAGAATTAGCAAATGAACAACAGTCAAACACCCTACTTCAAGGGTGCCATCTGGTTGGGATTAGTTGTACTGATCCCCATCACTGCCCTGCTTTTTTCTTCGCTGCGCGCTGAGCCTGAAGCCCCCAGATGGATTGTTATCCTTTTCCTGATGATGTTCTTTAATGCCGGCCTGACACTGGTGTTGCTGGATTCGCTCTTCAATGAGGTCCGTGAGGATCTCTGGTTCGCGTATTTCCAGGCATTGGTGTTGCTCTCTATTCCGCTGTTGTTTGCCATCCTGCTGAATTGGGTCGCCTTCGGACCGGGTGAGCGCGAGTTCAGCGGGGGAGTTTCAATTCCGTTTCTATCGTTTTCCTTTGAGCGTGCCAATACAATTTTGGGTCGACTTATTTTTGGCATTCCCGCACTGCTGATGGATGTATTCATTGGTATTGTCATCGCGGCTGTAGTTAAAACTATGTTTGGTAATGGAGAAGAAAAAAAATGACTGAAACCATTGATACCCTAGTCACGCACGCACATCTGTTTTCCATGCAAGGACAAGGAGTGGGCTATATCCACGATGGAGCGGTAGCTATCTATCAAGGGCGAATTGTCGCAATTGGGTCTACTTCTGATCTAGAGGCTCGTTTCCAAATCACTGAGACCATTGATGCCAGCGGCTGCGCTGTGCTGCCTGGCTTGATCGATGCTCACATGCACACGCCCTGGGCGGTTGTGCGCGGCGTTGCCCAGGATGTCAGCAACTGGATGCAAATGGCATTGGCCCCTTACTCACGGCATATCACGCCAGAAGCCGCCTTGGCCGGAACCCGGCTCAATGTGTTGGAAGCCATCAAAGCGGGTACCACCACCACGGTAGATTTCGCCAAACCCAATCCCGGATGGGCTGAAGTATTTGAGGGGGCTGGTGTCCGTGCCCGGCTGACTCCCACCATCAATGCTATGCCGCCCGGTGGAATGGCTGGCTGGAAGGTTGGTGATATTTATCCTTTGGATGATGATGTTGGTCAGGGAGATATTGATACAGCGATGGCCTTCGTCAGCGATTGGCATTGCGCAGCAGATGGACGCATCACCGTAATGTTGGGTCCACAGGCCCCAGACATGATCTCTGGCGATCAGCTTCTCCAAATTAAACGGCTGGCAGAACGTGAGGGATTGATGATCCACATGCATGTTGCCCAGGGCGACCGCGAGATCAACCAGATGATCAAGCGATTTGGGAAGCGCACGCCCCAGTATCTCGATGAGATCGGTTACCTAGATGATCAGTTGTTGGCTGTCCACCTGACAGAGGCAACGGATGCAGAGACAGTTCTTATCGCTCATAGCGGTGCCAGAATGGCCCTTTGCTCTGGCAGTATTGGGATTATCGACGGCATTGTGCCGCCGGCGCGCGTCTTCCGAGAAGCGGGCGGTTTAGTAGGCCTGGGCTCTGATCAGGCTCCCGGCAACAACTGCAACAACATCTTCAATGAAATGAAGCTGACCGCCTTGTTCAACAAAATCAAAGCCCGTGACCCCGAGGTGATGCCCGCCTGGGAAGTGCTGCGCATGGCCACCATCGAAGGGGCACAGGCCATCGGGTTGGGAGACGAAATTGGATCGTTGGAAGCTGGCAAACAGGCAGACTTGATCCTGATAGATTTGAGCGCCCCCAACCTGACTCCCGCGATGGATACCCCCATCCGAACGATTGTGCCCAATCTGGTCTATGCGGGCAGCGGCCATGAAGTCAAGACCGTTATGGTTGCTGGGCAGATCCTGATGCGCGATCGACAGGTGCTGACCATGGATGAAACTGTAGTTCAGGCTGAAGCCCAACGTCAGGCCGAAGCGGTATCTCTGAGAGTCGCCGCCGACCCGGTGCATAAAAAAATGGCCTTGCTTACTGCGATGGAAGCTGGCCAGTTGTAAAAAATGGAACGCGGAAAACGCTGATCAAATGGATTTTCGCAGATATTTTCTAATGCTTTTATCCACGAGAATCAGCCTTATCCGCGTCATCCGCGTTCTATTGTAATAGGAGAGACCATAATGAAATTAGGCATCTTGAACGCTTTTCCATCAGAAGATTACATCATCGATTGGCGAGATACGCCCTCCGATGCTTATATCCGGTTTTTGGAGCTCGCCAAGCCGAACTTCGAATATGTGGGCTATGATGTTGCTGATGGCAAGTTCCCAAATTCTGTTGATGCGTGCGATGCCTATCTCATTACCGGCAGCCCAAAAGGTGTCTATGATACCTACGAATGGATTGCTGAACTTGCGGATTTCATTCGCGATGCATATCATGCTGGGAAAAAGCTTGTCGGTATCTGCTTTGGGCATCAAATCCTGGCGCACGCGCTGGGCGGCCACAGCGAGAGATCGGAGAAGGGCTGGGGATTAGGGGCGCAAGCGTTTGATATCTATCAGCAGAAGGATTGGATGACCAAGGATCTGGAAAAGTGTTCTCTGCATTTTGTGCACCAAGATCAAGTGAAGCAACTGCCGCCCGAAGCGGAATTGCTTGGGGGCAATGAGTTCTGCCCAAATCTGTTCTTCGCCATCGAGGATCAGGTGCTGGGTGTTCAGGGGCATCCTGAGTTCACCGCAGACATCATGCACCAAATTCTCGATGCTCGTAAGGAAATCTTTGGTCCCGGGCTTTGTGCTGCAGCAACGACGTCAATTGATATAGGTTCCCCCGATAATCAAATCCTGGCAAAATGGGTCGTAAACTTCCTCCTGACAAGTTGACACTAATGACAGGCGATGATGAATCCCAAACAACGAAAACCATTCAGTTGCAGGATGGCCGAAAGCTTGGATATGCCGAATATTGCGCACTGCATGGGCGTCCGCTATTGCACTTTCATGGGTGGCCTGGATCGCGCTTAGAAGCCAGGCTTGTGGCTGAGCCCGCGGCGAGAGCGGGTGTGCGCTTAATCGGTGTTGATCGTCCGGGTATGGGACTTTCCGATTTCATGCCTGGGCGCACGATCCTGGATTGGGTAGATGATGTCGTCGAATTGGTTGACGCCCTAGGGCAAGATCGTTTCGCGATTGAGGGCATATCATCAGGGGGCGTATACGCGATTGCCTGTGCTTACAAAATTCCCCATCGGCTGACAGCTTGCAGCATCATATCCGGGATGGGCCCATTCGAAGCAGGTCTTGAGGGGATGAAATTTAGAAATCGTTCCGCCTTGATTGTGGCAAAACATACTCCCTGGCTGCTGCGACCGCTCTTGTGGGGGATCATGGGCAGGTATCGACATGATCAATCGAAGATTAACGCTTTGCTTCTCAAGATGGATAGAGAATTGCCTGCTCCAGACAGAAAACTATTCCTGAACCCAGAAGTTAGGCAACATCTTGCTGCGGCGACGAAAGAAGCTTTCCGCCAGGGCACTCGGGGTTTAGCATATGATGGTAGATTGCTGACACAACCGTGGGGGTTTCGTCTTGGTGACATAACTTGTAACAACATTTATCTCTGGCATGGGGTTCTGGACGTTGATGTTCCTGTTTCGATGGCTCGTTTTGTTGCGGATGCGATTCCAGATTGTAGAGCTAGATTTTTTCCGCAGGATGGGCATATTTCAGTACCGTATACTTATCCCGAAGAGATTTGGGCTACGATGGATTTCTGCTAAGAACTTTGCGTTTGTTATAATGAACTCGAAAAAAATACCTTCGAGTTGATTATGCAAATCATCGTTTACGCCGTATCCCTGTGGCTGGGTCTATATTTATTAGCCCGCGACCCTTCTAACCCTCGCTTAAGAAACTCAGGTTTGGGATTGATCAGCTACGCCCTTGCGTTGGCCTTTGACCTTGCTGCATCCTATGCCCCCAATCCGACTAGCGTAATTCTGCTGAACCGTTTACATTGGGGTATCTTGTTCTTCCCACCCATTTTCTGGACAGGGGCAGTCATCCATCTGCACCCCGAGATTGCCCCCAATCGCACCAAGCTGCAAAAAATATGGCGATGGGGCATCTTTCCGTTGGGGTGTGTCGCATTTCTACTTGTTATCATTACAAACACATTTTGGTCTCCGGAAACTGGCCATTTTCTACCCTGGGGGTACGGGTTATTCGCACTAACGAATTTGTTTCCTTTGATTGCCACAGTTTGTTTGATTCGATTTGTACGCAAGGAACTCCAACCTCGACAGGCAACTGGCGCTTTGATCGCGGCGACATTGTTCTTCACGTTAGGGGCTGGGTTGATCACCCTACAGTTGGGCTGGTTGCCACATTTATGGATTGTAATTGCCATTGGGCTGGATTTGGAATTATTGGGCTTAGCGATTGTATGGTTCGATGCTTATAACGAAGGGGAAGCGCTGCTGCCAGATTTTTTGCGCTCTTTAGTGATTTCTACACTAGCGGCGCTCATTTTTGCAGGTCAGGTCGCCGTTGTGATTGCCCTTCAAACAGGGATGACGTTGCCTATGGTGCTCCTGCTGTTGACTAGCATTGCCGCGGCACTGGCGGTAACCACATTTTCTACCTTCGTTCAGGGGGGGATTGATCGGTTTGTGTTTAAACGTAATCCGAGGGTCCGGGAATCGCGTTCTGATTTACGCGCAGCCGCCATTGCCGCTCCGCGCGTTGATCAAACTCTCAAGCTCGATGAGTTGAGCGAGGACGAATTCGCCAGGCTCACCCGCCGAGCGTTGAGCCACTTCAGCGATTTGCCGCGCCTGGCCGCCAGCCCGCTAACCCGTCTTCCCATCATAAGCGCGCGTTTGCGATCTCGCTCGGCGCAGGACAACACCCTGGAGAGAGCTGCCGAACTAAAAACAGTCCTAACTGAATCGATATCGCGGCTCAAGCCCCAAGTGCAGGAAACCTTTGGTACCACTGATGAATGGCGTTTCTATAATGCGTTGTATTTCCCATATATAGCAGGCTTACGCCCCTACAGCCGTCGAGGGTTTCAAGAGAATTTAGATGAAAATTTAAGTGACGCGCTGAGATGGTTCCAGGCCACAGTTCCTGAGCGAACTTTATACAACTGGCAAAACGCGGCATCAAAGTTGGTTGCTCAAGATTTGCGCGAGCGAAGTATCCCAGAAAAGAATTAGATTCAATTTAACCACAGAGACACGGAGAACTCAGAGAATTTCATAAATGCGAGATGCAAGGGATAGTGTCTCTCTTTTGAATAGCACTCTGTGCACTCTATGGCTCCGTGTTTTTAATCTTGAGTCGTGAATCTGGCAGTAAATGGCAGTACTTTTCGTGGACTTGGCAGTAGAAAATATGGAAAATAGGGGCAAATTCAAACTTATTTCAAAGGAGTTTCCAAATGTCTACCCCATCACCAAGTACCACTTTCCTGAATACTGCTTCATCTGAATCAGGCTTGTTGCGCAAAGCGCTGTTGGGCAACAGTATTTTCTCTACCATAAGCGGATTACTGTTTGTCTTCGCTGCCACCCCCATCGCTGCATTTCTTGGGCTGTCTTCCCCGCTTGTCTTACGGATTGTTGGAGCAGGATTGTTGTTCTTTGCGTTCGTTGTTTATAAAACTGCCACTTTCAAACCGGTTAATTTACAGGTTGCCATGGGAATCGTTTTCGGCGACCTTCTCTGGGTTATAGGCAGTGTTGTGTTGATCTTCACCAGCCTGGTGGCATTTACAGCAGCCGGTAAATGGGCTATTGCCATCGTTGCCGACATTGTGCTGGCATTTGCTATCGTCCAGTATCTGGGCATTCAAAAAGCGCGATCCGCAAAATAACTAACTCATAGATGAAGTGACCGTCATGGTGCGTACTTGATGGTCACTTTTGTTTTAAGCTTCTAAGTCCTGTTTTCTTGATCTGGCGCAACTCGTGTGCAATGGGCTATAATTGGTTCATTAGTACTTTCGGGTCATAACCCGACAATAATAAAGATAGACATCTGAGTAAACAGTGTATGACTGATCAATACTTCTATCCGAACATCTGGGGACGCAGCATTCTGACTTCCGCCAAAGATATCCTTGGGGATAATGGCATCAATGCTTTGCTAAATCTTATAGGTCTGTCCGAATATATTGGCAATCTCCCCTCAGATGATATCAAGAAAGCTTTTCCTTTTACGCATGTGGCCAGCTTGCAGCAAGGCCTTTATGATATGTACGGTTCAAAGGGAGCCAGGGTATTTGCCATAAGAGGCGGGGAAGAAACTTTCCAACACAGCCTTTCAAAATACGACAAAGTACAAAAAGCAGGACTGGCGGCGATGAGCCTGGGTTCAACAGAAGTGCGCGTCAAAGCGGGATTAGTTTTCTTTTCCAAGTTCTTCAATGCGGTTAGTGATCAGGTTGTCAGTATCAGTGAGGATGATAAGAATTGGTATTGGGTCATTGAACACTGCCCCATGTGCTGGGAGCGAACAGCCGATGAGCCCATCTGTCACCTGGGTGTGGGTGTGTTAAACGCGGCGTCCCAATGGGCTACGGGGGGAAAGAAATTCCGCATTCAGGAAACTAGTTGTCATGCCATGGGTGACGAAGACTGCGTCTACACCATCTCAAAACAATTTATAGATTGAGTGAATAGTGAATGTTCAAATAGAGAGCCTGTGAATGCAGGCTCTTTTTGATTTAACCTCGACCTGGATGGCGCTTCCTGAATAGCGATCTATCTCGAAATCATGATCAATAATACGCTTGTAGTACTGAGCACCATCAATGGCAATGAAATTCTATCCGCTGAAACAGCGATAAATTGGCACCATTCACGATTTATTTCCAGTAATTGACGAGAAAAAATCTCCAGCACCCCCTGTACGCAATCTTTGAAAATAAGCAGCATCCCATAATTCGGGGGCTGGACGAAACAAAAAGTTATCCCACAGATATCCCACATTATCCCACACGTTTCCCACAAGTATTCCACGCCCTTATCCTGATGAAACTGGGGTGTTGTACACGGATTGCACGGAATGCGCAGCACGCCGTTGGCGACACGGAGTTTCTATAGTTTTTTCCGTGTACATCCGTGTCGTCCGTGTACAAAAATAAAGTCATATGACCCGGCATATGACTTCTGGGACTGTTCTGTATGACCTAAGATTGGATATTCTTATGGCGTTCATTCCAAACAAACATAGATCAAAAAGGAGATCGAAAATGGAAAATAACAATCACGTAATTGAGAAGAAAGCCTTTCCCTTTGGCGGTATTTTGCTGGTTTTGGCCGGGTTCTTCATGCTCTTGCAGCAATTTACAGTCATCGAGCTCACCGGAAGCATATTCTTCGGAGCCCTGGCGCTGTTCTTCATTCTTTGGGGTGCGACAACCCGCAATATCGGATTATTGATCCCCGGTGGAATTCTCAGTGGCATGAGCCTGGGTGTGTTCCTGATCGAAGATAACACGGGCATCATTCCAGAACACTTAGAAGGTACCACTTTCTTGCTCTCGCTGGCCTTGGGTTTTGCCCTGATCACCGTCTTGGGCTTGATCTTCACCAATGCGAAAGCCTGGTGGGCATTGATAGTAGCCGGCATAATGTCCTTGGTTGCCGTTGGGGTGGCCATCGTTGAATCCCCTGGGTCCAGTGCCATAAAGCCAGTTGCCGAAGCTTTCTTCCGCTCACTGAATTACCTGTGGCCGGTAGCCCTGGTAGCCTTGGGTTTGTGGATTATCTTCAAAAAGAATGAGGAATAACCCAGTACTCAACAAACCCTTCATCCCTACGGACTCTACTCAAACGAGTTCGTGGGGATTCTCTTTTAAGAATATTTGGAATATTTCGCGAAAGGTTGTACAATTTTCTTATGACCTCCGATCATACTTCACCCCCAGAAAGCAGATACATGCTCGCCATTGCCTACCTCACTATCCTTGGTGTAGCACTACTCGGTATGAGCTTTCTTGAAACTGGCGTTCAACGGGGTTTCGCCTTAGGATTGTTGGTAGTTTTCGGTGTGCTTTTTGCTGTGAGCACGATATTCGAGGAAAACACATTGAGATTGCGGGGATATTTCTTTGTTCAAACCATCTTCGTTGCCATATTGGTGCTGCTCGAGCCCACCTCCGGCATTTTCCTGATGCTGTTCTTCATGCTCAGCGCACAGGCCATGTTGAGTTTCCCCAAGGGTGAAGGGTATATCTGGGTAGGAATCTTTTCGGTGGTTACGGCGATTATTCTGGTGTACACATTCTCCATTCGTGATGGATTCTTGATTCTGTTGCCCTATGCCACCGGATACTGGTTCTTTGCCGCATTTGCACGCGCCATGGCTTCTGCTGAGCAGTCTCGCAAGGAGAGCCAGGCTTTGCTCACGGAGCTGCAAGCTGCTCATCAGCAGTTACAGGATTATGCTGATCAGGTGGAAGAATTGGCCGTTGCGGAAGAGCGCAATCGCCTGGCTCGTGAAATGCACGATACTTTGGGACATCGCCTGACAGTGGCTGCTGTACAATTGGAAGGAGCCCAGCGTTTGATCTCGGTCGATCCCGAACGAGCTGAAGAGATGGTTGGGACAGTGCGTGATCAGGTGCGGGATGCGCTTGGTGAACTGCGCAGCACCGTGGCGACGTTACGGGAACCGCTTCAGACAGATCTTTCTCTTGACAGCGCCTTGAAGAGATTGACTGCATCCTTTGAAGGAGCCACGGAACTTGATGTTACGTTGACTCTACCTAAAGAAGAATATTCTGTTCCCGAAGCTCACCGCCTGACGATCTACCGCGCTGCCCAAGAAGCATTGACCAATGTTCAACGTCACGCGAGGGCACAGCATGTTTGGATGGAATTGGAGCACAGTGTTGAAAGCATCACTCTGACTGTCAGCGATGATGGTGTTGGTGCCCCCAAGGAGTTCGACTCAGCCAGCTTTGGGCTGCGCGGACTCAGAGAGCGCGCCGCGCAGTTAGGTGGTGAAGTGCATTTCGACAACCAACCAGAAGGCGGGGCGCATTTGCAGGTAATCTTGCCGCTAGTTGAGGAAGCAGTATCCTAGATGACAGAACCAATTCGCCTCTTGCTCGTAGATGATCAGCGCCTGATGCGCGACGGCCTGCGCACAATATTGGAATTAGAGGGAGATTTAAAGGTAGTCGGTGAGGCGGAAGACGGCCAGTCAGGGTTGAACGCTTTCGCAGAATTCAATCCTGACGTGGTACTCATGGACATCCGCATGCCGGGCATGGATGGTGTCGAGGCCACGCGCCGCATGATCGAGCGCTGTCCCGAGGCGCGGGTTATTATCCTGACCACCTTCGATGATGATGAATATATCTTTGAGGGGCTGCGGGCAGGAGCGTTGGGTTATCTACTGAAAGATGTTTCGGGTAGTGAACTGGCTGAGGCCATTCGAAAGGTAGCAGCCGGAGGCGCACTGATCGAGCCATCTGTTGCTCGCAAAGTCATCGCTGAGTTCGCCCGCCTGGAACCGGCGAAGCGTTCAGTCAATGTCGGGCTGCCTGAATCGCTTTCAGAGCGTGAAATTGAGATTTTGAAATTGCTAGCCCAGGGGCTGTCTAATAAGGAAATTGCCAAACAACTTTTCTTAGCTGAGGGGACCGTCAAGAATTATGTCAGTAATGTACTGAGCAAATTGGGGGTCACCGACCGCACGCAGGCTGCTTTACGAGCGCGTGAGTTGGGACTTTTGAATTGAAACCACAGATAAATGGGATGAATACAGATAATTGGATGCGTCTCTCACAGCAATTCCCATAGAAGCAATTGGATATCTAATTTATCTGTGTTCATCTGTGAGTCCACTGAAAAAACGAGTGGACAAAAATAGTATAAATTGAACCCTCCTCAAAATGGCAAAGATTTAATAAAATAAGGATGCACATTGAGAGGAACCAAAGCATGTTCAAGAAAAATCAGCAACATTTACAAGCGGCATTGATCAGCAACATCAACGAACTACCTGAGAAACTGCGTCAGCGGCTAGATAGCTCATGGGCAGGGGTATTTCGGCGTGAGTTCTTTATGCGCATCCAAGAGGAACCCTTTGCGGTGCTGTTCTCTGATTTACCATCCCGGCCCAATACGCCCGTCAACGTGTTAGTGGGGTTGGAAACGCTCAAGGCGGGTTTTGGCTGGAGCGACGAAGAACTCTATGATCATTTTTGCTACGATGTCCAAGTACGTTATGCACTGGGCTATGATCAACTTGGTGAAGGGCACTTCGAACTGCGGACGCTGTACAACTTTCGTCGGAGACTGAGCCAATACAACCAAGAGCATGGTGTGAACTTACTAGGCCAAGCGTTTGAAGATATCACCGACCAACAGGTTATCGCTTTGCAAGTACGCACGGGCATCCAACGCATGGACAGCACCCAAGTAGCCAGCAACATTCTGGATTCGAGTCGTCTACAACTGGCAATCGATGCCTTGCGGCGAGTTCAGCGGATGCTCTCCGCAGCGGACCAGGCACGCTATGCCGATTGGCTAGCACCTTATCTGGAAGAGGCGGGTCGTCAGGCTCGCTACCGGATCAAGGACAAAGCAGAAATCCAAAAGTATCTGCAACGGATAGGCGAAGTGATCTGCAAACTCTTAGACGAGTTGCGCTCTGACTATGCTAAAGATCCTTTTTTCCCAGTCTTGGAACGTTTCTTTTTCGAAAACTATGATCTTAGCCAAGCTGAGGTGTTGCCGAAAGAGAACAAAGAAATCAGCAGCGGCAGTTTGCAATCGTTGGATGATCTCGAAGCCAGTTATCGCAAGAAAGGCAATCAGTTCTACAAGGGCTACGTTGCCAATGTGACCGAGACTTGCGATCCTGAGAATGAAGTACAACTCATCACGCATGTTCAGGTAGCGCCAAACAATACCGAAGACAGCGACTTGATGATTGAAGCTACCCCAAACTTGAAAGAACGCACTGACCTGGAGACGCTCTATACCGATGGTTTGTTCGGCAGCTCAAACGCTGACGAAGTGCTGATTGCCCAAAACGTGGAACAAGTACAGACCAAGATGCGTGGTAAAGAACCTGACCCGGACAAGTTCGGCCTGGCAGATTTCGACATCCAGCATGATGAGAAGGGCAAACCCGTCACCATCACCTGTCCCGCAGGAGAAACCATCCCTGTTGAACCGGGTCGTACAACCGGTTACCTGGCTCGCTTCAATGCCATGGTCTGTGAAAGGTGCCCTTATCATCTTGAAAATCGCTGCCGGGCCAAACCGCAGAAACGTATTCCTTGCTTTAGTCTCAGCTTCACACAACAACAAGTCAATTGGGCTCGCAGACGCAGACGTCATCTGGCTTTTATGCAGGAAGAAGTCAACTTGCGGGTAGCGATTGAAGCCACCATCCGCGAAACAAAGCATCCTTTCCGAGAGGGCAAGTTGCCAGTGCGAGGACTTTTCCGGATCACTTGCATGATGATTGCATCAGCAGCGATGACCAATGTGCGTCATATTTACCGCCATTCGTTGGAGAAAGACCGCAAGGCCAATAAAGAAGCTTTTTGTGCTGCCCAATTGAGCCGCATTTTTCGCTCGTGGGCTTTCTATCAAACATGCTTCAGTTTTTAAAGTACAGTTTTTTCAGTGGACTCATCTGTGGTTAGTTTTCGAACCCCTACAATTGACCCCAAAGAAACCAACAGGATCACCCCGAATGCAACAGCACTAATTAACACGCTGTAATCTGCCTCACTGGCAAATTCAATTTCTTGTTGTGTTGAGGATTCGATGTCCTCCCCACAGATTTCAGGAGTGAAATTCTCATTGATGGCATAAGAGATCGTAAAGGGCACTGTGATTAATTGGTCATCAAATACCAGTAGAAATTCTCCCCGCTGTGTGATTGGTAAAAAGAAAAATGCTGGGCGACTGAAATCCAGAACGTTGCGTTCTTCGATATAGGGTACCAATGTGGGAAAGCTCTCATTGTCCAATGTAAAAATCTTCCCCGCTTCAATCACAAAGGTAGCCAAATCGGGAGCGCGCTCGATTAGTAAGATTTCTTCAGTGGTTTGCTCTTGTGTAAGCCCTTCTCCGGTAATGGAAGGTTCTGCTGTTACGACAAGCGAAGCGCGAGAATCCATCGGCAAGACATATAGAGGCGAGTCAGAATGATTACTGATTTGAAAATATCCCTGAGCCACATCGGGTGGGGATTGAACCAAGTCAATGGTTTCGGGTAGATTCACTGGCCCAAACTCATACCGCTCTGCGAACCAATAATCAGGCAGTGGCTCGCAGGCCTGGACAATTAGTGTTCGAGAGAGAAACATCACCGACAGAAAGATAATAACCATGATGCGTTTGTGCATGATTGATATTGTATCGCGCCATGTACGAATCAAAAATCCTGACAATCCGTGAAATCCGTGTCCCTTACCTAAGCGATATGGTAGACTCCCATCGGCAAAATCATGGATGAAAAAACATTTCGCACCCTTGGATACACCAAGATCCTCGAGCGATTGTCCGAGTACTGCGCTTTCAGCGCTTCCGCCGACAAAGCACGCGGGTTAAAGCCATCGGTAAAGCTGCATGAAGCGCGCCAGCGACTGGCAGAAACCAGCGAGGCTCGCGAACTGCTCGAAGAACGCCCTTCGACGAGCATCGGCGGTGCGCGTGATATCCGCGCAGCTGTCATAGCGGCCACGCGCCAGGTGCTGCTGGAAGTCAACCAATTCTTGGATATCAAGTACACCCTGATTGCTTCGCGCACTTTGCGGCGTTTGTTCGAGCGCGAGGGCGATCGCTTCCCGCATCTGGCCGAAATTACTTTGCGCCTGCCAATTTCGACAGGATTGGTCGATGCAATAACCCAAACCCTGAACGACCGCGGCGAAATCCTGAATACTGCCTCAGGTAAACTGGCCAGAATTCGACGTGATCTCAAGGTCGAGCACGATCGATTACTTGCGCAGTTGAAGCGTATGATCAACAATCCCGATATCAGTCCTTATTTGCAGGAGAACCTGATCATGCAGCGTGACGGTCGTTATGTCATTCCCCTGCGGGCGGATTTCAAGGGACGTGTCAAAGGGATCGTTCACGATCAATCGGCTTCTGGGGCTACGCTCTTCGTAGAGCCGCTGAGTGTCGTCGAAAAGAATAACAAATATAAAGAATTGCAGCTTGAAGAGCGCGATGAGGAACGTCGTATTCTTCTGGCTCTTACTGCACAGGTCGCTGAACACGCCCCCGCCTTGGATGAGATGACCGAGGCCCTGGCGGACATGGACGTGGCCTTTGCCCGCGCAAGATTTGCTGAAGATTTGGATGCCGCTGAACCCAAGTTGCATCCCATCAAAAAATACAAAGATGATACGGACGTGCACCCTCGGGTGCGAATCCGCCTGCTCGATGCCCGGCACCCACTCCTGGACCAGGAAACAGTTGTCCCCATCGATGTCGAGTTAGATCCTCAAACCAGGGCGCTGGTCATCACCGGCCCTAACACCGGCGGCAAGACGGTCTCGCTCAAAACGGTGGGTCTGCTGGCGCTGATGGCCCAAACTGGGCTGCACATCCCCGCCCACCCCGAGTCGGAGATCAGCCTCTTTAAATCGATTTATGCTGATATTGGCGACGAGCAATCCATTGAGCAATCCTTGTCGACGTTCTCAGGGCATATCACCAATATCATTGGGATTTTAGAACGCGCCGATACCAACTCGTTGGTGATCCTGGATGAACTGGGCGCGGGGACTGATCCCCAGGAGGGCGCGGCCTTAGCGCGCTCACTGCTGACGCACCTGGTTGAGCGTGGGATTACGACCCTGGTGACCACCCACCACCCTGAGTTAAAAGCCTTTGCCCACGACACGACGGGAGTGATCAACGCCAGCGTGGAATTTGACCTTGAGTCTCTTCAGCCCACCTACCACCTGACCATTGGCCTTCCTGGACGTTCCAACGCTTTGGCAATTGCCGAGCGGCTGGGCCTGCCTGGTGAGATCGTTGGCGCAGCGAGGCAAGAAATCGACCCCGCCGAATTGCGTGCCGATGATTTGTTGGATGAGATTTACCGTCAACGGGATATCTCCCGCCAGGCACGCCAACGCGCCGATGAAGCCAAACGTGAAGCCGAAGAGCTGCGAACAGAGTTAGCCGAACGCCTGGAAGCGATCGAAGATGAGCGCCGAGGCGTTTTGGAAGATGCCCGGCATGAGGCTAAAGAAGAGGTCAAGAGCGTACGAGACGAAATCCGTGATCTGCGAAAAGAACTGCGCCGCGCCCGTCAACCTTTAGAAGTGATCCAACAGGTCGAAGAAAAGATCGATGAGTTGGTCGAAGAAGTTGAAATCCCCGTTGAGCGCCATGTGCCTGATATTATGCCTGTCAGTGGTCCTATCCGACTAGGTTCTAAAGTGCGCGTCCGCTCTCTAGACACAGATGGTATTGTTCGCACACTCGCTGAAGATAGTGCCGAGGTGCAGATAGGTGTGCTGCGCGTGCGAGCGAAGTTGACGGAATTGATGTTGGTTGGTAAAGGCGAAGTTGATACTGTCGTACCTGAAGCACGATCCAACATCCAACATCCAACCTCTAGCACTCACCCATCACCCGGCGTCGAACTCGATTTACGCGGTCAGCGTGCCGATGATGCTCTTGATGTGCTGCAAAACTATCTCGAGCGAGCCTATCTGGCACGTTTGCCCTGGGTGCGTATCATCCATGGCAAAGGTACGGGGAAGCTGCGCAAAGTGGTGCGCGATGCTCTGCAGCGCTACCCGCAGGTAATATCGTTTGAAGCTGGAAAGCAAAACGAAGGCGGCGAGGGGGTTACAATCGCCGAGTTGAGAAAGTAGTGGGACACGGACGCCGTAGGCGCGCCCTTGGCGGCGCGGATAAACACGGATAATTTATAAACAATTAAATCCGTAAAATCTGTGTTTATCCGTGTCCTGTTATTGTTCGGGAGTAATTGCAATGTATAAAACCATCGAAGCCATCATGATTGGCGCGGGGCAGCGGGGTAGCGATGTCTATGGTGAATATGCTCTGCGACACCCCGACCAAATCCGCTTTGTAGCTGTTGCCGAGCCAGACGCTGAACGACGTCAACGATTTGCGGAAAAGCACAATATTCCCCTAGAGAATCAATTCGAAACCTGGCAACCACTACTTGCGCAGTCCCACCCTTCGACGGGCTCAGGGCAGAGATTTGGGCAAGCAGCTTTTGTTTGCACGCAAGACCAACAGCACACCGCCCCAACTTTGGCAGCCTTGCGCGTGGGCTATGATATGCTGCTCGAGAAACCCATGGCGACAACTGCCGAGGAATGTCGCCAACTGGCTGATGTGGCTGAAGAAACTGGACGACAATTGCATATCTGTCATGTACTGCGTTTCACCAAGCACTTCACCAAGATGCGCCAGATCATCCACTCGGGGGATTTGGGAGAGATCGTCAGCGTTTCGCATCGTGAAAATGTCTCCTGGTGGCATATGGCACACAGCTTTGTGCGCGGTAACTGGCGAAAAAAGGAAGACTCTGCTCCAATGATCCTGGCCAAATGCTGCCATGATCTGGATATTCTGATTTGGATGATGGACCAGAATAGCACCCAGCTCAGCAGCGTGGGCAGTTTAATGCACTATCGCCCTGAGAATGCCCCAGAAGGCACACCCAAATACTGTCTGGATGGCTGCCCCGCGGCAGAAACATGTCCACATTATGCACCCTTCATCTATGTGGAGTTGCTGCCGTTATGGCGCAACTATGCTGATACAGCTAAAGGTATTCCTAGACTTGCGGCTCAGGCCCAGGAACGCGCTCCGGGGTTGGTACGAGCGCTGGGGAATTTAGCCCCATCCTTGCGCGAAATGGCCGATTATCGCGGCTGGCCCCGTTCTGTTGTGGCGCAAGACCCCACCCCAGAGAATCTCATGGAAGCGCTGCGCCAAGGACCTTATGGTCGCTGTGTTTACCACTGCGATAATGACGTCGTCGATCACCAGGTGGTCAATATGCAGTTCGAAGAGGGCGCTTCAGTCACATTGACTATGCACGGACATTCGCACGTCGAAGGCCGCTTTACGCGCATTCAAGGATCACGAGCTGAGCTGCAGGCATCCTTTGGTTATGGCGGATCGCGGATCGAGGTAAACGAGCACCGCAGCGACCGCAGTATCCGTTATGATACGAGCGCGGATAATTCATCTGGTCATGGGGGTGGGGATGAAAGGTTGATGAATGCTTTCTTGATGAGCTTGCGGGAAGGCGAATCTGCGGAACTCGAACTGACGTCGCACCTATCCACGGCGCGGCAATCGCTGGAGAGTCACTTGATGGCCTTCGCTGCCGAAGAAGCTCGGTTGAAAGCGAAGGTTGTTCAGATGGAAATGTTTCGTTGAACTCCTAATCGATGATGTGTTCAGCGCGCACGATACGCCGGGTGCCAGTCTCACAGCGCAAGATCAGCGACATTGTTTTGGCGACATTGCCGTGATATTTCACCCCAGAGAGCAAAACGCCGCCGGTGATACCTGTAGCTGCGAAAAATATATTCTCTCCCTTCACTAATTCATCACAACTCAAGATTTTTTTTGTATCGAATTCTGCATTTCTGACAGCGGCGCGCTCTTCGGCTGTTTGAGGGGCTAACCTCCCTAGCATGGCTCCGCGCAAAGCTTTGACTGCACAAGCTGCGATCACGCCTTCTGCGATTCCCCCGATACCCATAAGAATATCAACATTAGCATCATCACTGGCGGCCATTAATGCTCCGGCGATATCCCCCTGGGAGTGGGCCATAACCCTGGCACCAGTGGCCTGGATTTCAGAGATCAGATCTTTGTGGCGGGGACGATCGAGCACGAAAACCACTAAGTCACGTACCGGCTTACCCATTGCACGTGCCACTAACGCCAAAGTCCAGGCTGCGGGTGCGTCCATGCATTCGGGCACCAAAGCCTCGGCGGCCGCGGCACCAACAACGATCTTCTCCATATATACCGCGGGATAAGGGGACCACATCGAGCCGCGCGGTGCAATTCCGGCCACAGAAAGGGCACCAGGCAACCCTTTGATCAAGCGAGCAGTGCCATCGATAGGATCAGCGACCACATCCATCTCTGGACCCAGACCACTACCAACTTTAGCCCCGGTATTGAGGGGTAATTCGACACCCAAGCGACCTTCCTCGCCAACAACTACATAGCCATCGATATCTAAAGATTTGAGCGTGCACGCCATGGCATCAGTGGCTAGACGAGTTGCAATGGTTTCATTGCCGCACCCCATCCAGCGACCTGCTGCCAGAGCGGCTGCTTCTGTTACTCGTACCAGACTTAGCCCTAAGTTGGGGGAGATTTTTTCGCTCATTTCTTTTCCTTATTATTCGATCGCTTTTATGAGATTAGCGGCATCCCAGGCAATCATTCCACCGCGCAGAACTTGGATATTTGTATAGCCCTGGTTCGTAAGTAAATAGGTTGCTCGGGTGCTGCGTCTGCCGCCATGACACACAAATACAACCGGGATTTCTTTGGGAATCGATGACGAATCCGAAAGCAGCCTGAAAAGAGGTATCGATTGAGCTTGTAGGATGTGCATCTTCTTGAACTCGCGAGGTTCCCTGACATCAATGATCGTGGGTGGGTTCTCACTATGAAGTTCTGTCCACAGCTCCTCAGGAGTAATCCCTGCTACCTGACCTGTTGGAATCTCTGTTTGGATAGGCGCTTCGATAGGATGAGCGGTTCTCTTTGGGAGATTCTGACATTCTCGGAAAACGCGCTGGTTGCATTCATAGATGCAAATCGCGGGGTCAAGCACATGGTGAAATAAATGATCAATCGCCCGATCATAGCTTAGGAAATTCTCATCACCAAGATGATCACAAAAACCAGTAGATCTCATTTGATCCATCACGGGGTCTTGTACCCTCATGAAGTACATATCCCCACCGCGTTCCCTCATTTGATCGGCAATGTTCTCTAAGATGTGGATCCCACTGATATCACATTGATCCACACTGATCATTCTTAACAATAAATAACGTTGACCAGGATGGTTTTCTAAATATTCGAGCAGGATTTCCTCGACGCGGTTGACGGCTCCAAAGTAGAGATCACCGTACACATCAAAAATAGCCATTTGAGGGCAAGGTATTTTTTCAGGTTGATGAGTGAAGTGACGAAAATTACTCGCGGGTAATACAGGAATTACTCTTGGCATGCTGGTACGTACGATATGGATTGCCAGGGATAGTAAGATCCCTGTTAGGACGGCAAATTGAAGGGGCAAGAATAAGGTTGCAAGGAAAGTCGCCACCAGTATTGCCGAGTCGCCGCGCGTTCCTTTAAGGATACGAACGATTTCTTCTTTATCGATCAACCCATAGGCTGTGACTAGCAATACCGCGGCCAGGGCAGTGCGGGGAACATACGCGGCTAAGGGCCCAAAAATCAGCATGCTGATAAGCACAAAAACACCTGCGAAGACCCCCGCGATGGGCGTGCGGGCATTGGCTTCATAGTTCACGCCTGTACGGGTAAATGATCCCGCCGTACTGAAACCGGAGAAGAACCCCGCGGCAATATTTGCCAAACCCTGCCCGACAAATTCCTGGTTGCTGTCTAGTCGTTGTCTCGATTGGCTGGCAATGGATCTCGAAATAGCGATACTTTCTACGAGACCAATCGATCCGACAGCCAGCGCTCCTGAAGATAGGTTTCCGATCCAGTTCACATCGAAGGAGAATTTGGTAAGCGGGGGAAAGCTACGGGGCAATTCACCAATCACGATGAGACCTTGTTTATCCAGGTTTAGGATTGCGACGGCAAGAGCACCCATGACCATGCCTATGAGTGGCGCGGGCCATTTGGGTTTGAATTTGCGAACCAGGATGATCAGAATGAAAACACCAAGCCCAAGGAATAAACTCATCCAATGTGTTTCGCGGATATGGATTCCGATTTCATTTATTGTGGCGACCAGTGAATGATGGCTGGGAAAATCTAACCGTAGAATGTGACGAATTTGATTAGCAGCGATTAGCACACCTGCCCCTGTGGTGAAACCGATGATCACTGAATCGGAGACGAAATTGACCAATATGCCCAATCTTGCCAAGCCTAGGGCTAATTGAAAGATGCCCACCATCACAGCCATCAATCCTGCAATGACGAGATATTCTGTTGAACCTGGTGTCACAATGGGTAAGAGGATAGTTAAAATCAGCAGAGAAAGTGTGTTGGTTGGTCCGGTGCTGAGATGGTTCGATGAACCCCACAAGGAACCGATAATCGCGGCAACGATTGCAGAGTATAGCCCAACTTCAGGGGGCAGCTCGGCGATCAAGGCGTAGGCGATGGCCTGCGGAAGCAGGACGATTGCAACAGTTAAACCTGCAACAATATCTGGGCGCAGATCGCTACGCTGATATCCTTTAATAATCTCAGCAGGACGTAAAAAGTATTGCGATGTTCTTTGCCAGATCTGGTTCATGATTTACTCTTGTATCCGAATCTGGGGGATAAGAACATTATAACGGCATACCTTAGTTACGGATAATCAGCCATACGCCTGCGATTATCATCAGCATGCCAGCCAACATGCTCGAAGTGGTTTGTTCACCAAGAAATATTGCGCCGCAGATCACTGCTACCACAGGGATCACAAAGGTCACCATTGAAGAGATTGTGGCACCAAATCTCTTTATGTTGGAGAAATCGAGCAGCATGGCAAAAAACGTTCCAATGATTGCGGCATATGCCAAAACCGTCCAACCGGTTTTATCCACTTGGGAGACGTCAAGCCCAGACACCCCCCAGGCTAGCGGGATCACTACAATAGCTGAAGAGATCATCCTGATTACGCCGATATCAAAGGTGTTGTCATCGCGCATTTTTTTGCGTATGTAAATGCTCATAATATTGGCGCTGAGGATTCCGCTAAAAACAAAGACATACCCTAAGGGATTTGCACGTGTCAAACCTGCAATGCCACTTTCGCCGCGCGTCGTCAGGAGCAGAGCACCGATAAAAGCCAGGATCACCCCAGTCCCCCGTCTGAGGGTCAGCTTTTCATCAGGCAAGAGAAAATGGGCCAGTATTGAGGTGATTGCTGGGGATGTGGTCATCAGCACCGCAGCCAATCCGCTGGAAATATATTGCAGCGAACTAACAAATGACATCATTGGCAGTGCGGTCCCGAAAATCCCTAGAATGATGCCACGCTGCCAGAGCACTTTGCTGCGCGGCCAGGTTCGGTTGTTGTTGGGGAGCAGATAAATGATTATGAATCCTAGGGCTGCTAAACTAAGCCGTAACCCCACATAGGTTAGCGATGACATTTGCCCCACACTAAAGCGGGAAGCGACTAAGGTTGTTCCGAACAGGGCTCCCAGCAGAATAATGTTTGGAGCGGGTTGCGATTTCAATTTTTTCTCCAGTTTGTTGGGGAAGCGAGAAGCTGGCGGCTTGACAGCCAGACAGGTTGTCTTATGATCATATCGCGAACCCCATGGCAGGTAAAGCGAATTGGTCAAGTTGACCGCTGAACCTCACATGGGCATGCCGAGTAATATATTAGATCGCAGTCTGATCTATAAAATTGCGGGTTCTATAGGAATTGCCCTGAGAAACCCAAATTGTGGGGTTGTTTCTTTATTGAATGTTATGTTTGGCTTTTGGAGAGTATTTTGAGTAGATTCATCTTCCGGCGTGTGATACGCGGGGTCATCGCAATTATTACCTTTCAAACGTTATTGTTCTTTTTGATTCAAGCGCTCCCCTACGACTTTACAGCATTCTTGGTTCTTGAACCAACCAGCCGACGGTTGGCTCAATCTGACCTTGGTTTGAATTTGCCATTATGGCAGCAGTATTTAACCTGGTTGGGCGGTTTCTTCCGCTTGGATTTAGGGCGTTCGTTCCTGGCGTGGCCAACGCCGGTGACGACTGTCTTGATGGGAAGAGCGCCGCGCACCCTGGTGCTCTTCCTGATGGCGGCGGTGCTGGCTTATGTTTTTGGCATTTGGCTGGGGAAGTTAATCGCCTGGAGACGCGGCGGCTTCTTTGAATTCAGCGTGACTTTGGCCGGAGTCGCCAGTTACACATCCTTCGCCCCATTCTTAGGATTTTTGATGATCACCCTCTTTGGTTGGACTTTGCGTTGGTTCCCGTTCCATAGCATGGTCGATCATAATATCTGGTATCGAGAATCGGTGACCATCGATTGGGTGCTGATCCGCATGGTGATTACCATCGTGATCATTTTGCTTTGTTTTTGGATGCTGAGTTGGATTGCAGGGCAATACAAGTATCGCAAGTGGCGGCAATTGCTGAAGTGGGGGGGTGGTTTGTTGATCTTAGGTGGCGCGGCACTTTGGTGGAAACAACTGGGCTACTTACACCTTGCCATTGATGTTTTCGATCATATGATGCTGCCGATGGCTTCGGTGATTTTGTTGTCATTTGGGGAAACCATGCTGTTGATGCGCACAACCATGTTGGAGACCATCGAGGATGAATATGTGCTCACGGCGCGCGCTAAGGGACTCTCTGAGCGGACTATTCGCGATCATCATGTGGCACGCAATGCATTCTTGCCGGTGCTATCTCGCCTGCTGCTTAATTTGCCTTTGGTGCTGACTGGCAGCCTGGCCATCGAGTTGGTCTTTCAGTGGCAGGCGATGGGGGAGCTGATCTTCGTCGCCATCGACTTTCAGGATATCCCTTTGCTGTTGGGGATCCTATCTATTGTGGGTGTGATGGCTTTGATTGGACACATCATTTTGGATATTCTGCACGTTTACTTAGACCCGCGCCAACGCTTCGCTGAGAGGAGTATTTCGTGACCGCTCACATTTCAGAAGACACTCACTTTACTCCTTGGGAACTCTATTGGCAGGGATGGCGCGCCCGTTTGGGACAAGTTCGCTCCATGTGGCGGAAATTTCGCCGGAATCCCTTGGGGGTGATCGGCCTGACCCTGATCATTATCTTTGCCTTGATGGTTATCGCCCATCCCTTGTTGATGGAGACGGCCTGGCGCCCGTCTTTGTATGATCCTTATTTAGGGTTTGACAGCTCGATCCCTATGCATCCCTCGCCGCCTTCCTTCACTCATTTCTTTGGCACCGATGGCATGGGGCGCGATGTCTTCAGCCAACTCCTGTTTGGCGCCCGGATGTCGTTTACGGTGGGTCTCACCGCGGCAATCATCGCCGTTACCCTTTCAACGATCTTAGGTGGTATGGCCGGTTATTTCGGGGGTGTCATCGATTTGCTACTCATGGGGATCACAGATGTATTTGTCTTACTGCCTGCCTTGGTGATCATGCTGATCATCGGCTTGCTCGTGCGTCTAGATTGGTTTCTGATCGCCCTTATCTTCGGAGTGCTGACTGGCCTGGGAAGTCAGGCGATTGTGGTTAAATCTCAAACCCTGAGCATTAGTTCTAAGCCCTATATTGAAGCGGCGCTCACCGCCGGGGGCGGTCATTTGCATGTGCTCTGGAAACACATTTTCCCCAGCCTGATGCCTCTCGCCCTGGTACACGCTGTGATGACCGTTGTCGGCGCCGTACTGACAGAATCACTGCTGTCTTTCTTCAGCCGTACGCACGACTATATGACCTGGGGGTCAATGATCATGCTGGGACAGCGCACTTTCCGTTGGTTTGGCCTTGGCCGTCAATGGAACGCCCTGATCCCACCGGCGATTTCCATCATGTTATTTTGCAGCGCATTTTACTTAGTGGGGCGCGCATTAGACGATATCGTCAATCCTCGTTTACGTAATCGGTAACTCCCCAATCGATACATCTCACGCCTCGAATCTAGGTAGTGTTGACGTTTTAATACATTTCTCGCGAAATTAGCGAAATTTGAAACCGATAATTATGCCTGTCATCCCGAGCCGCCGCAGGCGAGCGAAGGCTCTCCAACTTAAGTAGCAGAGATTCTTCACCCTTGCAAGGCTAAGAATGACACGTGGAAAAGAGATGCTTGCACACGGAGTAACTAGATGATTCTCTATTCCCGAAGATTACTAAGGGTCTCTCACGGCAATTCCCAAAGAACCATTACTAAAATACCTTCCCATCCTTTGATTATATGTTAAGATTATCAGAATGCGTTATCTGATCATCTCTGATGTCCATGCCAATATAGCTGCCTTTGAAGCAGTTCTGGAAGACGCCGATTCATATGATTTGGTGATCTTTTTGGGTGATCTGGTTGGATATGGCCCCGACCCAAATGAGTGTGTTGACCGAATGCGGGATTTGCCAGAGTTAATCGCAATAATGGGGAATCATGATGCGGCAGTCCTAAACCAACTTAGCACAGAAGCTTTTAACGCCGAAGCTCGCCGTACAGTTACCTGGACTCAAGATAACCTAACTCCTGAAAATTTAGATTACCTGAAAGAACTTCCTTCCAAGGCTTTGGTGATTGATGATATTACCCTGGCACATGGAAGCCCGCGTCAACCGATCTGGGAATATGTCTTGAATGCACAAACGGCTACGGAAAATTTCTTCTTTTTTGAGACATCCTATTGTTTCGTTGGCCATACCCATTTGCCCAGTATTTTCCGTATGGGTGATGGCAGATTGCAAGCAGACCTCTTTATTCCCATCGAAAATTCGCAATTTGAATTGCGTCCGCGTCTGATCCTTAATCCAGGTTCTGTTGGCCAGCCGCGCGATCGCGATCCCCGGGCGGCGTATGCGATCTATGATATCGAGAAGAAATTGATGGAATTTCGCCGTGCTGAATATGATGTTTCTGCTGTTCAGCAACGTATGCGAGATGCAGGTCTTCCTGAACGGCATATCAATCGCCTGGAATCAGGTTGGTAAGGGAACTTTTCTACACAAAGGGGCGTCAATACTGCAATCATAATTACAAGGAGATTTTACCCATGACGAAACGAATTCTATTAACCCTTTCTGTGCTTGCTTTATTATTATCTGCGTGTGCTGGACAATACGCATCTGAGCCTATGCTCGTAAGCGATGATTATGGCGGCGGTTTTGCTTCTGGCGAAGCCATGTATGAGATGGAAGAAGCTGCTGTCGCGATGGAACCTGATAGTGAGTTCAGAGCAACTGATAGCACCGTGACTGTCAAGCGCATGGTGATCAAGAACGCCACCCTTTCTATTGTGGTTGTCGACCCGGCCATGATTATGGATGAAATTGTTTCCATGGCGGAAGAAATGGGCGGTTTTGTGGTCTCATCGAATCTTTGGCAAACAACTCTTGGCAACGGTGTGACTGTTGATCAGGCAAACATAAATATCCGCGTTCCAGCAGAACGTCTCGATGAAGCGATGACCCGTATCAAAGCTGGGGCCGGTGAAGTTCGCTCTGAGCAGATCTCTGGTGAAGATGTCACTAGCCAATACACCGATCTGCAATCCCGCCTGCGCAACCTGGAAGCTGCTGAGACGCAGCTTATGCAGATCATGGACGATGCTAATCGAACTGAAGATGTGCTCCAGGTGTATAACAACTTGGTCAGCGTTCGTGAGCAGATCGAGGTCATCAAAGGTCAGATGCAATACTACGAACAGGCTGCGGCACTTTCTTCGATCAGTATCGATATCATCGCCGATGAGGCCGATCAACCCATTCAAATCGGCGGTTGGCAGCCTGCCGGTGTGGCCAAAGATGCCATCGAAGCGCTGATCAACGCTCTGCAAGGCCTGGTCAATTTTGTCATTTGGCTGGTGATCTACATTTTGCCCTTAGCATTGGTGATTGGTTTCCCGCTCACCTTTGTGTGGCGCAGACTCCGCAACTGGCGTCAGAAACGCAAGGAGAAGAAACTGGCTCAACAAAAAGAGTAAGCCGTGTTGAGATCACAGTCAATAATACCAAGTAAATCTCAGGAACCCGCTTTGGAACAAGCGGGTTCTATTTTTTCTGGATCAACCTCGAGGGGGTTCTTCTATCCAGGCCGGATGAACAGGACTACCTCGAGGCTGGTTGCTGACTCTTAAAGCTGAGATTCGCTCCTTAACAAAATCCTTCAAACCGGTATAATCAGCATCATGCAGAAGTTGGCTCAAGAATTGGAAGCGGTGGTTGGAGTCACGCTCAACCCGCAACAGGTGGCAGCCCTGGAAATTTATGCACAGGAGCTGATTGACTGGAATGCACGTTATTCCCTGACCGCCATTGACGATCCCGGAAAAGTCCGTGTAAAGCACTTTTTGGATTCGCTGAGTGCTTACATGGCCATGCGCAATACGCCGGTAGAACGCGTAATCGATGTGGGGACAGGAGCTGGGTTCCCAGGACTTCCGCTGAAAATCCTGTGCCCGCATATAAAAATAACCCTGGTTGAATCAGTCACCAAGAAAGTTAAATTCTGTGAGCATATCGTCGAGAAATTGGCCTTGGAAGATGTTGTAATTGTGCGTGAGCGTGTCGAAGTGCTTGGTAAGGATGAGATCTTTCGCGAAAAATATGATTGGGCGGTGGCGCGTGCTGTAGCACTGATGCCCATATTGATGGAATTTTTGCTGCCTTTGGTGCGAGTGGGGGGGCGGGTGCTGGCAATGAAGGGAGAGAGTGCTCCTGCCGAAGCACATACTGCTGACCGGGCCATTGGCATGTTGGGGGGCAACTTGCAGCGTCTCATCCCGGTGACTCTGCCCGGAGTAGTCGAGCAGCGCTACCTCGTGGTGGTGGATAAAGTGGCCACAACTCCCGAAAAATTTCCTCGCCGAGTGGGGATCCCGGCTAAGCGACCATTGTGATATCCAAACTCATCTTTTAACTTCTCTCTGTGCTCGGCCGAAGGCCCGCCTCCGGCGTGTGGCTCAGTGGTTATTTTGATGTTTTAGAATTTTGAAAAAAGATGACCGAAACACAAATCGCATGGCGTGAATTTCTTGCCGGGGTCAAAGGTGAACTGCCTATCCTCGTAGGTGTGATTCCCTTTGGGATGATCTACGGCATCCTGGCTTTGGGCGCTGGGTTGAAACCCACTGAAGCTCAAGCCATGTCGGCAATTGTCTTTGCAGGATCGGCGCAATTTATGTTGGTGCAAATGGTGAGTGGGGCAACGCCAGCTTTGGTAATGGTCCTGACTGGGTTTGTGATCAATCTGCGCCACGCACTGTACAGCGCTTCTGTGGCGCCATATTTGGGGCATTTACGAGCCCCCTGGAAGGCATTGCTGGCTTACCTGTTGACCGATGAAGCTTATGCTGTCACCATCACACATTACAATAAAGGCGGCGACGACGAAGTCGAGTTTAAACATTGGTATTTCTTGGGGGCAGGCCTGGCTTTGTGGACTTCCTGGCAGATCAGCAGCGCCGTGGGGATATTTTTGGGGACGCGCGTTCCCCCAGAGTGGTCGCTGGATTTCACATTGGCATTGACTTTTATTGCCTTGGTTATTCCTGCTTTGGAGGATCGCGCCAGCGTGTTTGCCGCAGTTGCTGCGGGTGCCACATCAATACTCGCTTTCGGATTGCCTTATAAACTGGGTTTGCTGACTGCCGCGCTGGTGGGCATTATCGTTGGTTTGTGGGGTGAAGAGAGATGAGCAATCCCTGGCTGGTCATGATTTTCATCGGCCTGTTGACTTTCGCAACGCGGGTTTCCTTTATCGTCATACTGGATCGATGGAAGACGCCAACTATCATTCGCCGTGCGCTGCGGTTTGTGCCTGTTTCGGTGTTGACGGCTATATTTGTGCCAGAAGTGTTAATGCCCACAGGGACAATTGATGTCTCTATGAGTAACGCGCGCTTGATTGCCGGGCTTATCGCAATGTTGGTAGCATGGAAAACGAAAAATATTGTTTGGACGATTGTCGTGGGTATGGGGGTTTTACTTTTGACCCAGTGGTACTTATAGCTTTTTGATCATCTGCAAACAAGGATTCTCTTCTCCCCATAATTCTTTGAATTCTTCAAGATGCCGAAAGCCTAGTGCTTCGTAAAAGGTGCGCGTATTTGCATAGTTTGAGTCTGGATGTTCTGGGCTCAAGGTTTTTACTTGTAAATATTCAATTCCCTGTTGCCGTAAATTATCCTCTGCTTTATGAACCAGTCTGCGGCCTAATCCCTGGCGGTGAGCATCAGGCCTGATGCCCATGACATAGATCTCAGCTGCAAAGTCAGTGTGCAATTTGAGGGTGAGGAACCCAATTACTTGATTATTTTCTTGTGTGATAAAGGTGGGAAGGTTTTCTATCTCTTGAAGATAATGAATAATAGCATCTTCGATCCCAAACCATTCTGGCAGTGAACGCAAAATTGGTTCACACTTGGATGCTTGACCAAGCAGAGGGCCGTGAATTCTTGTACTCATCATTGATATTGGTCAGCCAACCCCACACGGGGGTGCTTGGTTATTCCCCTCAAGTGAATTCTTCTCGTTCTGTGTCAGAATTATCTTTGCTAACTTTGAGATGTTCTTCTATGCATTGCACAGCGTTCGCCAAGGGAAAGATTTCTTTGGTCACCAACATGTCCGTGTCGCTGGGGGATACCAAAGGATGCCAGTACACGCCTTTGGCTGTAACAGTGACCTCGGGCACTAAGTTGTTTGTGCCGACATGCACACCTTCTTGAGCAAAACCCCTTTTGGCCATGGGCCGCACAAAATGATCTTCATCGAGAATGCCGAGACTGCGTCGAAAAGCGTGTAATTCATTTAGATGTGAAGTATTGGCAGGAGTCTCAGTTGTACTAATAGAAACTTTGAACCCTTCATCAATGAGAGTCCTGATCCCATCAACCGTCTTGGCCCAAGTTCCATCCCCTCGAAAAGGATCGTGATGTTCTGGGGCACCCCCATCAAGACTCACCTGAATTCTCAAATCATCGTTGGCGATAGCACACAGCTTCTCCAGCCTCTTGCCCTTGAATAACAGCGCATTCGTGAGAACCGTTGTCTCTAATCGCGCAGAGGAATAAGCAATGATCTCAAAAATATCAGTCAGGATGAATGGTTCGCCGCCCGTCAAGAAGACCTTCTCAAATCCAAAAGAGACAGCTTCGTCAACAAGGCGCTGAATAATGGCAAAACTAAGAGAATTTTGAGGGGCTGTAGGGGATGATTCAGCTACACAATAAGAGCATTTCAGATTGCAGTCGAAATTTGTATAAATCCATAGCTTTTTTGACAATGAGTGCATACTGCCTACTCTTTGTTTGATAAGTAGTTTTAGCTAATTAACTTTTGAGAAATTTACCATCATGTCTGTCATTCTGGGCCCAGCATGGGCGAGGAATCTCACTGACCAAAATTCCAGATCCTTCGCTCACCTACGGCGCGCCTTCGGCGGCTCAGGATGACAAAAATATGAATAATGCTTGCGCATAGGGTTAATAGGTGTTCAATCTGCCATCAGCAAACTGCCAGGTACTGGCATTTTGAATAAATTTAGGTTCGAATAAATCGAGATCAGTTGTTGTCAGCAGGGCTTGTTCAATGTCATTTAGGCGTTTGAGTAGGTCCTGGCGCCGGTGGGGGTCTAATTCGGCGAGAACTTCGTCTAAGAGCAAGACGGGCCAATGACCTGTTTTCTCTTTCATCCAGGCGACCTCAGCGATTTTCAGCGCCAGCAGCGTCGTTCGGATTTGGCCGCGTGAGCCATAGGTGCCCAAATCAATGCCGTTGACTAAGAAATGGATTTCGTCACGATGGGGACCGATGGTGGTCATGCCGCGGGCAATCTCTTCCCCTCTGGCAGCGATTAGGGCCTCGTGGAAGCCTCTGGCGATTTCATCTTTGCTGAAACCAGTACGGTCGATGGGTGCATCGAGGGGCAGTGCCATCTGGTTTTTTGGCGCGGGGAAGGGGTCGTAGGATGGCCGGTATATCAGCCGCAAACGTTCAGCCCCGCGAGTTAACTCGTTGTGCACCAAAGCAGCTAAATCTTCGATCTCGACCAGGGCATGAGCGCGCCGCTCAATGACATACGCGCCCGTTTGGATGATCTGTTCATCCCAATAGGCCAGTTGTTCGGGATCGCCACCCCGCTCTCCTAATAATTTGAGTAAGGCGTTGCGTTGTGTGAGTGCCTTATCATAAGCGGAGAGTGAAGCTGTGTACTTGGCATTGGTTTGTGAGATCGAAAGGTTGAGGTATTGACGTCGTTCCGCCGGAGCGCCATCGATGATGCTCAACATGCTGGGCAGAAAGAGCACGGCGTTGAAGTGCCCGATGGTTTCGTTTATCTTTTGCTTGGCCCCATCTAGAAGAACTTCTCTTCGTACACGAGAGTTGTTGACACCATTCTTTTCTTTGATGATGCGCACTTCCAGGTTATGGGTTCTGTCACCACGTTTATAGTCGGCGGTGATCCTTCCCACAGCCAGCGGTTCGCGCGCCGCGATAAAGTTGATTAATTCCCGTTGGCGGCTGGCATGGAAAGAAGTAAAGGTCGAGAGATAGTAAATCGCTTCTAATAAGCTGGTCTTACCCTGGGCGTTGTCACCAACCAGCAGCATCGTTCCCCTGGGCACGTCAATGTCTAAGCGGGTGAAATTGCGGAAGTTGGTTAGCGATAGATGCGTCAGGTACATTGAAAAATCTTATTTCTGTAAGAAATTTACTTTATGAAAATAAAACTAAACGCAGAGCCGCAAAGACGCGAAGGTGCACAGTTCGAAATTTAATATTTCTCCGCGACTTTGCGCCCTAGCGGCTTGGCGTTATTCTTGGTGTTGTAAGTTGTTTCATCAATCAGCTGACGACACCTGGCCGACATCGACCTCGGGTTCCCAAACACTCAGAGCATGGTCGGTAAAGAGCACGCCATGCAAATGATCAGTCTCATGTTGGAAGATGCGCGCCAACCAGCCTTCGGCTTCCATTTTGATCGGATTCCCATCCCTGTCAGAGCCTTCGATGGTGGCCGAATGGGGGCGAATCACATCGCCAACAATCCCAGGAATGGAGAGGCAGCCCTCGACGCCGACTTCAGTCTCCTTGGATGTCTTGGTGATCTTAGGATTAACAAATGTGTACAGCTGCAGAGGCGCTTCTTCATCATTCTCGTCGCCAAACTCAGCGACGAAAAGGCTCAGGGGCTCGTTGACCTGCGGGGAGGCCAGACCCACACCGGGGGCTTCGCGCATGGTTTCAATCATGTCATCAATTAATTGATGCAAGTCAGCATCGAAAATAACAACTTTTTTGGCTTTTCCCCGCAAAACAGGATGGGGCGTGGTGATAATTTTTCTGATGGGCATATTGATAATCTTGAATTTTAGGTGGTCTACCACTTGAGTGTTGCCGTCTTGAAAAAGGTTGATTTGAACCGCGAAGACGCCAAGAGCGCTAAGAAAAAGACAAAATGAGAATGAACTTTGCGTCCTTTGCGGCTTTGCGGTGAAATTTGGCTCTGGTTTTCGGCCAACAACACTTTGCAGGGTGACTACCGAATTATAAGTGTTGATTTAACCCCCGTATTGTACCCGAAATCTTGGTAGTATTGAATTTTCAGGATTTTATAGGCGTATCAATCAGGAGTGGTGATTTGCGTGGTATTCAAAACATCACCTTGGGTAAGACGGGCTTCACTTCGATGAACTCAGTGCAGGCGAGAGCCTCAGCCCTCTATGACCACCGCTGTCTGAGGCTCTCGATGACAGCGCCTTTGCAAGGTAGAAATTCCCAATTGTCAATACGGCCTAGTAGAAATCTGGCTTGTGATCTGCGCTGCGGCCTCCATCAACTTGTTCGTGATAAATTTTCAGCCATTCCACCATGCGATCACGTTCTCTACTGGCTTCTACGGATTCGATCTGCTGTTTTCGGGTGTAATAGCGGTGGAAGATTTCCTGCTGCACCATGGATGGATTGACAACATCATCGAAAGTGAATTTTGCCTCGCCGACGTTGATGATCACCGTGCCATAATTGAAAATCCGCTGCCAGAAGCTTTGGGCAACCTGGGTATTGAGTATCCTTTCCAAGGGGGCTGATTTTCTGAGATCCTGCCCAAAAGGTTTGCGGTCGATATCGAAGATATTCCGGTCAGTTAATTGGAAGATGTCGTTTCCCCAGTCAATAAAGCGGTAAATAAATATTACTGTGGCAATAATGTTTGCCCCGACTATGATTTTACTAAATATATCCCCAAAAGGAAATTTGAAAACAAGCAGTGCAATCAAGAAAACAGTTGTGATGCCGAGAAATAAAACAGCTTTCCAACTATCCATGACCAGGATGAATTTATGTTTGCGGTAAGTGATTGTGCCTTGTTCTTCGTAGCGCGCTTTGAAGAAATTTGCTATTTGTCTTAGAAGTCCGGGTTGCTGGATTGGCCGAGCGGGAGGCCGATCGCTGGAACCATCATCTCTTTCATCTAAACCAATGCTCTCTCGTACCATCCGTACGCGCATTTCGTGTTCTTCTTCCGTATAGCGCTGTTTGGCACGTTGCCAGTATTCCTGGATTACCCCTTCAAGTTGTTTAGGCTTGTTCACATTCTCCATGACAATTCGGCCAGTATAGGTATTGACGATTACATCGCCAGACCTCCAGAGTCGTTGGATGTAGTCCGAATTCATGTGTACGGAAATCACCGCATCCAACGGAGCCTCGTGACGGCTTTCATAAACAAGTACTATTTTTTCGAGCCAGACGACGCGTTTATTGGTGACGATATAGTAATCATTTCTCCAGTCAATCAAAGCCCAAAACGCCCACAAAACTACTAAGCTGCTAAGAAGACCCCCAACTATAGAATAATATTTTGCATCCCCGCCAAGCACGCCAGCGAGCATCATAACTGCGCCGATGATGCCAAGGATCACTATGGGGACGAAAGATTTCAACATAACAAAGAAATGTTTCTGGGCGATCAAATGAATAATTTCATCATCGCCCAGCCATTCGAATTGTCGGGTTTGTCCTAATGAATAGCTTCGAGCCAGGAGTTTAAGCTCTTCCTTGATTTCTGGGTACGCTTTCAGCAACTCGCCAAACTGCTCTCTTTTCAACACTAGCAGTTTGGTGTTGAGTACTGCAGTTGCTGTAGCGGTATGGCCTTTGTTCTCGAGGTACGATTGCTCGCCAAAAAATTCCCCAGACCTTAGATCACCTATTTCATACCTGTTGTCACCTTCTCCACGTGCTAGATGGATTTTTCCGGATGTGATAATATAGAAGTCCCCCCCCGGACTACCTTCATGAAAGAGTTCATCCCCTTCATTAAATGTAATTTCGTCCAAGCGTTGCGAGAGTGATTCGCGCTCCATCTCATCCAGTTTTCTGAAGATACGAATTGTCGCGAGAAATTCGGCAATTTCGTTGGGGTTCATAATCTCATTTTAGCATGAACTTGTTGAAGTTGTCCGGGTAAAAAACCAAAATCTGATAATTCTTTAGGAGCAAGATACATGCCCATTCACTTTGGAACCGACGGCTGGCGAGCTGTCATCTCTGATACCTTTACATTTCACAATCTCCGCTTAGTGACCCAGGCGATTGCCGACGCGATCAATTCGGGCGATTGGCAGATTGCCACGAATTCTGGCCGCAGTGTTGACCCGCACAAGATGGTGGTTGGCTTCGATACGCGTTTCCTGTCTGATCGTTACGCCGCCGATGTGGCGCGAGTTCTGGCTGCTAATGGCTATACCGTCTTCTTGGCGCAAGCCGATGCGCCTACACCGGCGATCTCTTATGCTGTACATCATTTGGGCGCTATTGCTGGGGCAGTGATCACGGCCTCGCACAACGCGCCGCGTTACAACGGCATCAAACTCAAAGCTGCCTATGGAGGCGCGGCTCTGCCTGAGCAATCCCATCGGGTGGAAGTATATCTGAATGACAATGAAGAACGCGGTCGCGGACCCAATATGATGGACTGGGATCAGGCGCGTAAGTTGGGGTTGATCGAGCGCTTCAACCCAATTCCTGCATATTATGATCATCTACGTACTTTGATCAACTTCGATATCATTGCCGAGCGACCTCCGCGTGTGGTGGTCGATTCGATGCACGGTTCTGGTCGAGAAGTGATCAAGGGAATCTTGAAAGGAACCGGATGTGAGGTGCATGAAATTCGGGGTGAGATGAACCCTGGTTTTGGTGGCACGCATCCCGAGCCGATTGCCCGCAACTTGGGCGCCCTGGCGACGGCTATTGGGACAGGATTTGGTGATTTGGGTCTGGCAACCGATGGCGACGCGGATCGCATCGGCGCCATGGATGGCCATGGACGCTTTGTCGATCCGCACAAAATTATGGCCTTGGCACTGCGTTATCTGGTCGAAAAACGCGAGTGGCGCGGCCCCGTGGTGCGCACGGTTTCCACCACGCGCATGATCGACCGTTTAGCCAAGAAATATGATTTGCCCATTTATGAGACTCCCGTAGGCTTCAACCATATTGCCGATTATATGCTCAAAGAAGATGTCCTGATCGGTGGCGAAGAGTCAGGCGGCATCTCTTTCAGGGGCAATATCCCTGAGGGCGATGGCATTCTGATGGGGTTGCTGTTAGTGGAAATGGTTGCTGCCCAAAGGGCACCGCTACATGAATTGGTCGATGATTTACTGGAAGATGTTGGCCCCGCATTCTATGAACGTAAGGATCAGCGACTTAGCCATCCGGTTGTCAAAGATAAGATGACTTTAAAGTTGTTGAATGAAGCCCCTGATAAGATCGGCGGCGAAGCCGTTCAGGATGTATTGACCATTGATGGCGTGAAGTACATTATGTCGGATGATTCCTGGCTCTTGATCCGCCCTTCAGGTACCGAACCAGTGTTGAGAGTGTATGCTGAAGGGCGTACCCCCGAAATGGTGCAGGCTTTGCTGCGCTTTGGCGAGGACGTGGCGACCAGTGTGACGTAAGCAATCCAAGTACTAGATTTCGATATAACCAAAAGGAGATGGGCATTTTGTTGCTCCCATCTCCTTTATATTTTGGATTCTTCGGAAATCGCTATTTATTGGAAAGCTAGATTATCCTGAAGTGCGCAAGCGCCTAGCCAGGAAAATCACCAGGATCATAGCCCCAGCAAGAGCTAATAATCCAGGCAGGCCCACATCATCTGCAAAGCCAGCCGACGGCAATTGAGTCGATATGGGAGTCACAGTTAACAAATTCGAAGCTTGCTGTGTGAACAAAGCTCCCATCGTTGCGGTTAGTTGTGAATCTCGATCACTATCTTGTGCCAGCCCAGCCGCGGGCGTGTCGGTAGGTGCGATCACCGGAGTCGGGCTGGATGTGGCTGTCATTGGAGGCTGGGTGCTGGTAGCCGTGGGTGTGGCAATCCACGATTGGGCTTCTGCGGTAA
>JACKQG010000410.1_pt1 | contig 60551 bp, 50 predicted proteins | sample 8237621 | NCBI WGS metagenome assembly JACKQG01 (sample SAMN15677084, study PRJNA649215) | marine metagenome | biome: marine; feature: Black Sea; material: saline water; isolation source: suspended particulate matter (SPM) from the Black Sea western gyre | collected 2013-06-09/2013-06-10 | depth... | reverse complement strand
AAATTCTTAGAATTCCATTCTCGATAATTATACCCCTGTTATAATTTATTTTAACAACCACCCCTGCCTCAATAATTAGTTTCACATTGTTTGGAACAACCAAATCCTGAGTAACTACATAGGTAAAATCACTTGTCCAGGTTTGGCTTTCGTTCATTATACCTCCTACATAAATTATTTGCGAATATGATTGTAACACAACTGTTAGGAGCAGCATTGACACTCCTGTTTTAGCGTGCATAACCACAAAATGAACAGCAGTTTTTACAATTCTATTTATTGAAAACAAAACCAAGCGTTAGTGTATATTTATAAAAAGCAATCAATTAAGTGTATCCTTATTGTTCCACTAAAAATAATATATCAATCCGAATTTCAGGCCTACGCCGTTTATTTTTTTATTTGCCGGATAATTGATTACTACAGAGTTAATATTTTGAAAATAGTATAGTTCAGAATTAAAATCTATAGTTTCATTAATACGGTATTTCACTCCGGCTCCAGCCAAAATTGAATATGATGGAGTATTGAATTTAAGATTAGCAAAATCAACACCCGCGGGTTCGTTAGCATCCGGGATTGCAAGTCCTGCTCTATAAATTAAAACACCTGCCTGCACACCTGCTTTTGCGTATAATCTGATTTTGCGATCGCTATAATAATCGTATGATAATGCTGCAACAAACTCGAGATACCCCACTCTGTTATTAATGTTATAGCTGTATTCGTGATTATCGATTGGTTTCCATGTTGAATCGGTTACATAATACCAGTTAGTATCAGCTTGAATTACCGTATAATATTCATCTATAGTATCCGTAACAAAGTAGCCCCCATCAGTAATATCATAAGTATGGTTAAATTTCTCAGCAAAGTGAGTCAATTTAAGTCCTGCTGAAATATTCCAATTATTGAAAATTTTACTTGCTTCAATACCCATTGAAAAATTACGTACCGACAAAGTATTTTTTTGTCTTACAAGTGAAAAGTTGGAGGCAACAGGTGCAAAAAAAACACCGGCCGCCCATCCTTTTTCGCGGGATGAAGTTGGGTTAAAATAATCTACGGGGATCTCTTTTAATTTAGCAGTTACCTGCGTTTTAGGTTTTTCTTTTTCTATAAAAATGGTGTCAGTAATACGAATGGTATCCTTTTGTATGCTAAATACAGTATCCAGTATAAAAATAGTGTCGATAACCTTTTCGGGAAGGATATCATTTTTAATTGCAGCAATCATCGGTTCCTCGTTGTTGCTCACCTCTTCTAAAGGTGATTGTTGAACCTTGTAAATAACAACCTGATTTCCTATTTGTTTGTAGGTGAGTTTTGTGTTTGAAAGTAGTTCTTCAAGTATGACTATTGGCATTTTATCTACTGCAGTATAGCTCAGCTTTGTATTAAACAAGCTGTCGCCGGCATCATATGTGAAATTCATATCCGCCTCGTTAGCAAGCCTGTATAATGCAGATGAAAGCCTTACGTTATCAATTTTAAAATTTATACTGACGCTATTCTTCGATTGTGCAAGTAATGGGTTTGCTGTGAACAAAAAAATAAACAAGCTGATAGCTGATAAACAGCTAACGACAAAACACCTTAACATTAGCATGTTTTCCTGCACCCGATAACTTTGTATAGATTTAAACCCCATTAAAAGAGCTATTAAAGTTGTAATTGAAAATAATATTAGCGGGCTAAATTACAAAAAAACATTCGAGATGATGAGTATCTGTTAAAGCCAACAACAATCGATAAAATAATACAAGAGGAAAAGATGGAAGGAAATGAACCTAATTTAATTGATTAATATCGACTCGCTGTTAATTTCATAATTGAAACCATATATAATCTGTAGCGATTCGAAAATACTTTCGGGAGTTTCATTATTAAATCTTGCCGTAAGCAAATAATTATCTAATGAAATATGAGAAGTAATTTTTATTCTGTAAGTTTGTTCAAGGATTTTAATAACATCAGGCAATGGTGCTTTTATAAACTCCAAAGCACCTGTTTTCCATGCAGTATGGTTATTATCAGTAATTTGATGTTTTGTAATTAGCCCGGTGTTTTTATTATATACACCCTTCTGTCCGGGATATAAAATAATTTGCTCAAGCATTCTGCCATCGGTTATATCAACTGAGTAAAACAGTATTTTTCCTGACTCTAAATAAACTGTAATCTCATCATTATTGATACAGTTACACAGGTTAAAAGATGTGCCAAGTACTTTCACCCTCACATTATCTGCGGCGATAACCATTGGTTTTTGGGGGTTGCTAACAATATCAAAGAAGGCTTCGCCTGTGAAATCAACGTACCGTATATCTGAAGAGAAACGGTCGGGATAATCAATTTTAGCATCCTTGTTCATAATAATATTTGATCCATCAGGAAGAACAAATGGTGAATCAAGTTGCGCTGTTGCTGCAGTATAACTATGTGTTTCAACTGATTTTACATTGTCAAACAAAAAATACAGACCAAATAAAATTACAATCATTGCGGCAACCCTAGATGCATAGTAAATAACTTTTTTCAAGCTAAATCCCTTACTAACATCTGTATTCTCTTCAAGGGTTTCTTCGGTGAAGAAGGCTTGTTTTTTAAAATTGTTCCACGACTTGTCAATGTCAATTAAGCACGATGCATTTTGGGGAGCCGAAGCATCCCATACCATTTTAAACTCATTAAACAACAACATATTTTCATTGGACGTACCCAGCCATAGTTCAACTAACTCCCGCTCTTTTTTTGAGCAGTTTCCGGTTATATAAGATACCAGCTGTTGTATGTTTAATTCCTTATTCATTATTAGTTCGCAAATAATGTGCTATACCATATAGACAGCAAACTATTAGTTTACCCTTACTGTGATATCAATTTTTTTTAAATTCATTTTTTTCGTTCTCAACAATTTTATTAAAAAAGCGGTTAAAATATGGTATTATTAAGCACTATAATTGTTAATGCCGGAATATAATCTTTTAGTACAACACGTAAATATTTCAAAGCCTTAGTCATTTGTGCTTCTACAGTTTTTACAGAAATTGATAACTGACCTGCGATAGTGCCATATTGCAACCCATCAAAGCGACTAAGCTCAAAAATTCTGCGGCGTTTTTCGGGCAAGCGTAGTATAGCATGTTTTAGTATTGTGTGTAGTTCTTCTTCTTCGAGTTTTAAAACTCCGTTATCAAATGCGTCATTTAGAAGACGCCCCTGGAACAAAATATATTTTTCCTGAGTTTTTTTCTTATTCAGAAAATTAAGAGCATAATTTTGAATAGCGCGATATAAATATGCTTTTAATGAACTATTAATTTCAAGCTCTTTGTGTTTTTCCCATAGTCTTAAAAAAAGATCCTGCACGATCTCTTCTGAATCTTCAATCTTTTCAACATATTTTACACAATAATAACACAGCGGAATGTAGTATTCACGATACACTTCCTCAAAAATCAACTTATCGCCGTTTTTTAAGCCCTCTATTATTCTATCCTGGTTATCGATCATAGTTGTGTAACAACCTTATAAACATCACTATTTCAGCCTGTGAATTCACAACTTAGCCGAAACTAACAATTAACAAAAGTAAAATAATTCTTTTAACCTGCCAAATTCATATTTGTTAATTCGGCACTACTACTTTTATTTAATTAGTTTTGTCCAACATTTGTTAATAGCATGGGAAGAAATAACAGTCTGATATCGTGGACAATACTAATAGTTCTGGCAGTAGTATGGGGGAGTTCTTTCATCCTGATAAAGAAATCTCTATTGTATTTCACTGCACCGGAAGTTGGTATATTAAGAGTTACTATTACTTTTATATTTTTACTTCCATTTGCGCTGTTCAAGATACGCAGGATTGACAAAAAACACAGAAATTATCTTATTATTTCGGGAATAATAGGAAGTTTGATCCCTCCTTTTATGTTTGCTATAGCACAAACAAAAATTGATAGTTCGCTTGCGGGAATTTTAAATTCACTTACACCGCTCTTTACTTTATTTATGGGACTTACCTTTTTTAAATTTAAAGCTTCCTGGTATAATATAGTAGGAGTGTTTATTGGTTTAATAGGTGCGTTAGGATTAATTTATGTAAGTAGCGGGGAAGGTGGATTTATAATTAATATTAAATATGCCTCCTTAATTATTATAGCAACCGTATGCTACGCATTTAATGTAAATTTCATAAAAATTTACTTAAAAAAAATTGACGCTTTGACTATTACAGCTCTTACCTTTTTTTATGTAGGGATACCTTCTTTGGCGTATGTTTTGATCTTTTCGGATGTCCCAAATAAATTAATCCATGAAAAGAGTGCTATTATAGGTTTGGGTTATATAACCATACTTGCTGTTGCAGGTACAGGTATTGCATTAATAGCGTTTAATAAACTAATTAAAATGAGCAGTCCGGTTTTTGCTTCATCGGTAACTTACATGATACCGGTTATAGCAATTGCATGGGGAATAATTGATGGTGAAATATTTAAACCGGTTTATATAATTTGGGTTACAATTATTTTATTAGGCATTCTGTTGGTAAACACTAAGCCCAGAAAGCATATTAACACTATTACAAAACTATTGTTTTCAAGAAAGAAAAAAAATTAACAACAATTATTTGTTAATTGGGTTTTTTTTATAATTTTGCACCTCCAAATTTCTAAGGAAATTAAACTAAAGATAATTAAACATGTATGTAGTTGTTGACATTGCCGGACAGCAGTTTAAAGTTGAACAAGGACAAGAAGTTATGGTTAACAGACTTGAAGGTGAAGAAGGAGAGAAAGTTGTATTCGACAAAGTACTTTTAGTTGATAACGACGGTAAAGTAAAAGTTGGCAAGCCTTTGGTTAAAGGAGCGGCTATTGATGCCCAGATTATCTCACACCTGAGAGATGACAAAGTTGTTGTTTTCAAAAAGAAGAGAAGAAAAAGTTATCAAAAGTCGAATGGTTTCCGCAGGGATATGAGTAAGGTGTTAATTGAAAAAATTACTGTTTAACTTGTTTGTTTTAAAGCAGGCTACTAAATATTAGAAAATGGCACATAAAAAAGGAATGGGGAGCTCCCATAACGGACGCGAATCACAAAGTAAAAGATTAGGTGTTAAAATTTTTGGAGGGCAGGGTGCAATTGCCGGAAACATAATTATACGCCAAAGAGGAACAACACATAATCCTGGCTTAAATGTAGGCATGGGTAAAGACCACACACTATTTGCACTTGTTGACGGAGTTGTGGAATTCAGAAAAAAACAAAATAATAAATCATACGTAAGTGTGGTTCCTGCTGATACCAGTAGTAATTAACAAAGAATATATAGTCAATTATTTTTTTGACTTGAAAAAAGCCCGGCTTGTTTTAACTGGCCGGGTTTTTTTATGACTAACTTTGCATAAAAATTATAAAATGCTTCAACTTAATTATATCAGAGAAAATAAAGCCGATATTATTAAACGGCTGGCTATTAAAAATTTTGATGCAGCAGAAATTGTTGACCATGTTATTAAGTTTGACGACCTTAGAAAAATAACTCAAAAGGAATTAGACGACATATTATCAACAAGCAACAAACTGGCTAAAGAAATAGGTAATCTTTATAGTTCAGAGCAACACGAAAAAGCAGAAGAAGCAAAAGAGGAATCCATAAACCTGAAAAAAACAGCAAAAGAACTTGAACAGAAATTAAATGACACTGTTAACAATCTAAACAGCTTTTTAATTGAACTGCCAAACATACCACATAACTCTGTTCCTTCAGGCAAATCGGATGCAGATAACGAATTGATGCATGAAGAAGGGGTAATCCCTGAGCTTGCTGAAGGTTCATTGCCACATTGGGATCTGGCTTCTAAATACAACATTATTGATTTCGATCTTGGCAGTAAAGTAACTGGTGCAGGATTTCCGTTTTACCGTGGTAAAGGTGCACGGTTACAAAGGGCACTTATCAATTTTTTTCTGGATGAAGCTTTAGCCCAGGACTATATAGAATATCAACCACCATTACTCATAAATTCCGATTCAGGATTTGGTACCGGACAGCTTCCCGATAAGGAAGGCCAGATGTATTTCATTAGTGAGGATGACCTATATCTAATACCAACCGCCGAAGTGCCAATTACGAATATTTATCGTAATACAATATTGAAAGAGGACGATTTCCCAATAAAAAACGTGGCATATTCAAGCTGTTTCCGTCGTGAAGCAGGTTCATATGGTAAGGATGTGAGAGGTCTTAACCGACTACATCAGTTTGATAAAGTTGAAATAGTGCAAGTTCAACATCCCGACAAGTCATATAACACACTTGAGGAAATGAAAGATCAGATTGCCGCACTTCTGAGGAAGTTAGAATTACCATTCAGGATAGTTCGGCTATGTGGTGGTGATCTTAGTTTTGCATCGGCCCTGACTTACGATTTTGAGGTTTTTTCGGCAGCACAAAAACGTTGGTTAGAAGTGAGCTCCGTTTCTAATTTTGAAAACTTTCAGGCAAACCGCATGAAACTAAGGTTTAAAGATGAAAACGGGAAATCAAGATTAGCCCATACCCTAAATGGTAGCGCTTTGGCACTTCCTCGAATTGTTGCTGCATTATTGGAAAACAACCAAAGCGAACTGGGTATAGTTATTCCCGAAGTATTAAGAAGCTACACCCGATTTGATATTATTGACTAATTATGAAGACTTTATAAATAACAATAATTGAGAATAATCGCCAAATATCTTCTATTTCTTGTCGCCATATCGGGAATAATACCTATGTCTATTGCAAGTGCCCAGGATATCCGTCAGGCAAACCCAATTCTATCTCAACAGCAACCTTACCAGCAAGATCCTATGGAAAAGCTGGCTATAAATTTTTACCGTGAGAAAGAATACGGGAAAGCGGCAGAGTTATTCGAGCAACTTTACAACATCAAGCCTGGTAATTATTATTACAATTACTATTTTAATTGTTTGATGGCTCTTAAAGATTATAAGCAGGCGGAGCGATTAGTTAAACAACAAAAGAAATTAAGCCAGAATAATTACCGCTATTTAATTGATGAAGCATATGTTGCAGATTTATCAGGAAATAAAAAAAAGTCTGACAAAATTCTTAACAAAATTTTGGAAGACCTGCCTGCGCAACGAAACCAAATTATGCAGATAACATCAGGTTTGCAATCAAAAGGATATCACAACATGGCTATTAAGGTTTTTCAGAAAGCCAGTATGATGGCCGATAATAATTATTCCTACAATTTTGAAATTGCTGATGCATATTTATACAGTGGTGATTACGATAGTATGTTTGATGGTTACATCACCTATCTAAAGCAAAACCCGGGTGATATTCAACGAATAAAGAGCAAGTTGCAAAATGTTATGCGAATGGATGTTAACAGCAATTTGTCGGAAATGCTTAAAATGAAATTATTGCAAGGGGCACAAGAAAATACCGACAATGTTCAACTATCTGAAATGTTGTTGTGGTATTCGTTGCAAACAAAAGATTTCGAGATGGCTTACCGTCAGGCAACTGCTATCGATCGCAGGTTTGGCGATCGCGACTTAGACATGCTTGAGCTTGCCAATATTGCCTTTTCAAATTACAATTTCGATATCAGCACAAAGGCTTATAACTACGTTAAAAACAAAAAGAACAGTACGCCGTATTACGAGGACAGCTATAAGGGGTATTTTTTATCTGTTGTAAAACAGGCGGAAGAAAATCCATATTCAAATATTAATGATTACGAAGAGCTTGAAAAAACAGGCATAATGGCAATTAATGTGCTGGGGCTTAACAATCGTACTTCAGATATTGTTACTAACCTTGCTGATATCACAGCTTTTAAATTATCGAAATATGATGATGCTGTAGAGATGATTGAAAAGGCCCTCAGTAATCATCGTCTGGATAAAAAGAATGAGGCTGAACTTAAACTAAAACTTGCTGATATACTTGTTGCTACGGGCCGAATTTGGGATGCCACATTACTATATTCGCAGGTTGAATCGGATATGAAAAACGAACCTGTGGGACATGAAGCAAAACTTAAAAACGCTAAAGTTTTTTACTATGTTGGTGAATTTGACTGGGCTGGCACAAAGCTGGATATATTAAAATCTGCAACATCGAAACTCATTGCCAATGATGCTATCGAGCTTTCCCTTTTTATCAATAATATGCGTGAAGAGGATACAATTGGCTTTGACCTTCGCAAATTTGCAGGAGCCGATTTATACACTTACCAGGGCAAGTATGATTCGGCTATGATGCTTTTAAATAAAATTGAAAAAGACCCAGCCAGTATCTATAGTATGGAATATGTGCTTTACAACAAAGCTCGTTTATATAGCAAGAGGAATGATTTCCATCAAGCTGATTCCGTTTTCAACAAGCTTATTATGAGCTATCCTGAAAGTATAAAAGCCGATAACGCATTATTTGAGCGCGCAGAGCTTCTGCGAACCCGATTAAATAATAAAGATGAGGCTTTGAAACTTTATATGATTCTTATGTCTGATTACCCTGAGAGTATTTATTCGGGAAAAGCCCGGAAAATATATAGGTTATTGAGCAAAGATGAAGTTGAAGGAGAAAGAGAAGAGGTACAAGATGAAAACATGTAAGTGAAAACGGTCAACCTTATTAAGGCATTGACTAATAACCATCAACAACTACCCATCAACAAACAATATGGTAAGGCCAAAAAAACATCTGGGGCAACATTTTTTAACCGACAACAATATTGCTCAAAAAATTGTTGACTGTCTGGATTCTAACTTCAGTAATGTTTGTGAAATTGGCCCCGGAATGGGAGTGCTTACTACTCCCCTATTAAATAAGGAGTATATTAAAGAACTAAAGCTCATTGAAATTGATGCTGAATCGATAGAACATCTTAATAATAATTTTACTGATGACAGGCTAAGTATTATTAACGCTGATTTTTTAAGAATAAATATTGACAGTATTTTTACTACACCATTCGCAGTAATTGGTAACTTTCCTTTTAATATTTCAAGTCAGATATTTTTTAAGGTTCTTGAAAACAGGAATAGTATACCGTTGGTTGTTGGCATGATACAAAAGGAAGTCGCCGAACGCATTGCGGCTCCACATGGTAATAGAACCTACGGAATAATGAGCGTATTGCTACAAAGCTGGTACGACATTGAATATTGTTTTACGGTAAATGAAAATGTTTTTTTCCCTCCTCCAAAAGTAAAGTCGGCTGTAATACGACTAAAAAGAAATTTAAATGAAAAACTTGATTGTGATGAGAAATTGTTTTTTACTACTGTAAAAACTGCATTTAACCACAGGCGAAAAACACTACGGAATGCATTAAAACCTCTTCTTCCTAATATACAACAGTCTGACCACAAATTTTTCTCACTGCGAGCTGAGCAGTTATCACCGGTTCAATTTGTTGAACTAACACAGGTTGTTGAGAACCTGTCAAAATAGAATAAAACACTTGAAAAGGTCACTAAGGGGGAAAAATAAACGTTGTTTTAGTTTACATTTAATTAAAAGCTATTTGCTTTACCGAAACTGATTAATTACGAAATTTGCAAATATACCTTTCAAACAATGCACTTTATTGGTTAGTTAGCAAAAATGCCAAGACCAAGATTAGAAATCATAAAAAATATGTAACTTGCAAAAAAATAGAGAGCAATGGGACACTTAACAATCAGCAGTAAGATACTAGATAAATATTTTGGTTTTCTTATAAACTTAGACAATAACTCAAAAAAACGACTAATAATAAGACTTACTGAATCAATTGAAACAGAAAAGAAAGAAAATATCGACTTGAATTTGTTATACGGAGCATGGACTGATGATCGAGACTCGGATGAAATAATTAGTGAAATTAGGAATTCGAGAATTGAAAAACAAAATAATGCTGAGTTATAATGAAATACTTACTTGACACGAATATTTGCATCCATTTTTTTAAAGGAAAATTTGACCTAATAGACAAACTAACCGAAATAGGAATAGAGAACTGTGCTATATCAGAAATAACACTTGCGGAATTAATCTTTGGCGCAGAAAATAGTGCAAACCCAAAAAAGAATCATGACTTAATTGAAAAATTAGTTGCACAAACGACGATTCTACCAATTTTCAATTCTATATTACAGTATGGACAACAGAAAGCTAGATTAAGAAAGAAAGGAAAAATGATAAGCGACTTTGACCTCTTAATTGGCTGTACCGCAATTGAGAATAACTTAGTAATGGTGACAGAAAATCTTAAAGAATTCAACAGAATTCATGGAATCAAGATTGAAAATTGGGTCAAAAGAAAATAAGGCACATTTTGCTAACAACAGCTCATACGCCATAGCCGCGGCAATGGCTTCGTAGAAAATTAATTCTTAATTTTGAAGTGTCAGCACAAACTCAAAAATCAACAAAAAAGCGGCAACGGCGCATAGCAAATCCGTTGAAAAATATTACAGTAAAGAAGATAGAATTCTACGGTTGTATATGGTGAAGTTATGTGGTGGTGGTAGCGTTACGCAAAGATATTACGCGTCGCAAACAAGCGCGAGTGGGGTGGTAAGCTAGCACATGTTGGGGTACGCAGTAATCCGATATCTAAAATTCAATCTACTACGCAAGAACCTTTATCGCAGTAGCCTTAAATGAAACCCAGGCTTCAGTGCCTACCTGAAAGTTAAATCTCTGTAATGAGCTTTGTGAAATAACAACAGATAACTCGATTCCGATATCAATAATAACTTCATAATTCATCATATAAGGGATAATCTGCTTTATAACGCCTTTGAAATTGTTTGTTGCACTTGATTCAATCTTGCTATTTGATAGTATAATTTCTTCTCCCCTGATAATGATTTTGCCTCTTTTAATTTGCTCATTATTAGAAACATTAATTTCAAATTTCCCATTAATCCGTGCAGTATTAATTGGGGAAAATACTGCGGTAAAAAAATTCTTTATTCCGGTGAAATTGGCAACAAACTCGTTAAAAGGTTTTTGAAACACATCTTTAGTAGTTCCTTTTTGAATTATCGCGCCTTCATGCATTACAGCAACTTTATTCGACAAAGCAATTGCTTCTTCATAATTATGCGTTACGTGTAATATAGTAACTCCACTTTGATTAATTTGTCGTAATAAAACTCTCAAACCACCTTGTAGCTGTACATCAAGTGAAGCTAAGGGTTCATCGAGCAGTAAACAATCGGGTTTTGAAACCAGCATACGTGCCAATGCAACACGTTGTAATTCCCCACCCGATAATTTCTGTGTATTTCGATCCAATAGGTGTGTTACTTTGGTTAATTCGGCGTATTGATTTACTAACCGTTCTTGTTCACTTTTAGCAATGTTTTTAGCTTTAAATGAATATGCAATATTTTGTTTTACAGTTAAATGCGGAAAGATTGAATGATCCTGAAAAACGATGCCTACTTTTCTGTTATGTATTTTTTTATTGGTTATATCCTCATCATTTAAATAAACAGTGCCTGAGTCCTGTTTTATCATCCCAGCAATAATTTCAAGCAGTACAGTTTTACCAACACCCGATTTTCCTAAAAGAACATAGTAATCTCCTTTGTTAAGTTCAAGATTAACATCTTTAAGTTGAAAATCACCTAATTTTATTGATATATCAACTAACTTAAGCATTACCTGATTTTTTTTCTTTTGCAAGTGTTCTTAAGAATATGAAGAACACCAGACAAACAATTATAAATACTACAGAAACAGGTCGTGCATATTTCAGCCCAAATGCTCCAAACCGTTCATAAATAAGCACAGGTGTTACCATGGGGTGATAAGCCACAATTATTACCGCTCCAAACTCACTTAAACCACGTGCAAACATCATGATTAATCCCGACAGAATATTTTTCCATGCCAATGGTAACGAAATTGTAAAAAATACCTTCATTGGAGAAACCCCAAGATTTAACGCTGTTTTTTCAAAGCGTACCGGAACATTCTCAAATCCATCACGGGCAGCATTAATTAAAAATGGGATACTTACAAATGCCATAGCTAAAGCAATACCTATAGGATGGCCAACAAAATTAAGACCTACCGATGAAGCCAATTTTCCTAATACCGAATCGCGGGATATAAAACCAAGTATTGCAATGCCGGCTGCCGAATGCGGTATTACAATTGGCAAATCAATAATACCATTAACAATGTTCTTAAACCTGAAATCTATCCGGGCCAAAAAGTATGATAACGGAATAGCTCCTATTGCAAAAAACAAAGTGGCTAAAAAAGAAACTTTTAATGTTAGCCAAATACTGTCCTGTACTTCTGGATCTTTTGATGTTTCGAATAATTGAAGTGGAGTTGTTGCCAAAAACATACTAAGCAACGGACTAATAATAAATAGTAGTACCAGACCGCCAAGTACTAATATAACAATATCAAAAGTTCTTAGTTTGTTTTTGTACATCTTTTATGTTTATTTACTACGGAATATGTTTTGCGTATTGCTTAAGCTGCTCAGGGATCGCACTATATGTTTCCGAATACATAGGAATAGTTGATGGTTGCCCATTTTCTTCCATAATTTTAATACCTCCATTTTGTGACAAAGCAAAATCAACAAATTTTTGAGCAAGTTTTTTATTTGGGGCATTATCGAGTACGGTAATGCCATAAACCATGGGTTGACCTGTTTTAGTAATTATAGATCCGGGAGTTTTTCCCGTAATATTTGTTTTTGCCTTACTATAAAAATCACTTAATCCGGGGTCTTTTAAATTAATTGAATCAGGAAGTATAACATAATTTAATTTATGTTGTTCTGCTACCGAACGATATAAAAAAATGTAATCAACGTTATTTGACTCCAATAAGGCCAATAAATCAACTTCTTTGGGTCGTATATATTCCTGATTTTTCTTCAGTACATTTTCAGTTAATCCATGTTGATTATAGTAATCTTCTGCCAGTTGAGTTGTTAACACAGTACGGTATCCACACGGGTCGGAGTTAGGATCGGATCGTCCAAATAATACATCATCACGCAATAATATTTCATACCAGTTTTGAGCATTTATTTCTTCTGAAAAAGCGGAAGCCTTGTGGTAAACAATTGCCATTTCATTACTGGCAAACTTTATGTTCCAACTTGCATAATCAGGGATTAACATTTCATCTATTATAGTATAATCTGCTGAAACTATAATGTCACAATCCCTTTTTAAATCAGTTATTTTTCTGGCACACTTAACACTACCTTCCGCTTCAAGTAGTATCTCAACATTTGTGTTTTCCTTTTCAAAAGCACCTTTCATTTGCTTAAAAGGAACCGATAAACTTCCCGCATGGAAAATAATAAGCTGCTTATTTTCTGCGTGTGTTTCCTTACTGTTACTATTACAACCTGATAAAACCGATCCTGATAAAACAATTGCAAATAAAAAAATAATTTGTCTCACGTCTTTATCATTTAGTATATATGGATATGCAAAAGTATACATATCGATTGAATTACAAAACAATTACACGATTAAAATTTCCTTTACCATTGGTAAAATGGCAAAGGATTTTTCTTACTTTCACACCCTTAAAAAACCGAAATGCGTTTAATAATCGTTGCATTATTGCTTTTACTTGTTAACATCTCATGTTACTCAAATGAAACCGACATATTTACAAATCAAAATATAGAGATTACATTTCCCGAAATCATTGTTAAAAATGTTCAACAAGATATTGATATTAGAATAATCGATGAAAAAATTGCCCGGAGTTTTAACAAAAAGCAAGTTGATGTAATAATATCAGGAACAAAAATAGAAGCAGAAGTTATAAACGGTGTAATAATCCTTCCCTATACATTTGACACTAAAGAAACATTAACCATTAGCATCGGAAGTTTCACTCATTCTGAACCTGTTAACCCTATCCCTTTATGGTTTTCAATTCTGCCTCCGTTAATTGCAATTTTAATTGCCCTTGTAATCCGCGAAGTGTATACTGCATTATTTGCAGGTATTTGGGTAGGAACAACAATTATTTATTTCTATAAAGGTTCTTTGTTTTTAGTTGCTCTTTTTAAAGGTTTGTTGGCGATACTTGATACTTACATTATTCAATCGCTTAACAACAGCGGACACTTGGCCATAATCCTGTTTTCAATGATAATCGCGGCTACGGTTAGCCTGATTTCAAAAAACGGCGGTATGAAAGGTGTTGTAACCCGACTATCAAAGTATGCCACTAGTCCGCGTTCCGGATCATTTATTACCTGGCTGCTCGGACTGATTATATTTTTCGATGATTATGCTAACACTCTGGTGGTAGGCAATACAATGAGGCCTCTTGCTGATAAATTACGTATTTCCCGCGAAAAACTATCATATATAATTGATTCTACGGCTGCTCCGGTAGCTTCTGTAGCCTTTGTTACAACATGGATTGGTGCCGAGTTAAGCTATATTCAGGATGGAATTAACACGCTGAACATAAATGAGTCGGCATATGGTGTGTTTTTTAACTCACTTGCATATTCATTCTATCCTTTCTTTACATTGGCTTTTGTTGTTATTCTTATCTGGAAAAAGGTTGATTATGGGCCTATGCTTAAAGCCGAAAAGCGTGCAAGGCATGATGGCTCATTATCAGCCAATAATAACTCTATCGATGCTGAGATTGCGTATGATCTTATAGAAGAAATATCAGCAAAAAAGGGCGTGACTCCTAGAAGTCTGAATGCGGTTATTCCCATATTAGTTATTATTATAGGAACTTTATCGGCCTTGCTATATACTGGTTGGAACCAGCAAGTGTGGAATAATAACTCAGTAAGCTTTTTCGAAAAACTATCAGAAACCATTGGTCAGGCTGATTCATATATTGCTCTGCTATGGGCTTCGCTGGGAAGTTTGTTTACTGCATTGGCATTAACTTTATCGCAACGCCTGTTAAGCTTAAAAGATGCTGTTGAAAGTATAATTCAAGGGTTTAAAACAATGTTGCCTGCTATTATGATACTTACGCTTGCGTGGTCGGTTGCATTGATTACCGAACATATGCATACTGCCGATTTCATTTCGGGACTTTTAATGGATGCATCGGTATCACCCTACCTGCTTCCTGTTATAACATTTATTATTGCAGCCCTTGTTTCGTTCTCCACCGGAAGTTCATGGGGTACAATGGCCATACTTTATCCTTTAATATTGCCATCGGGTTGGCTGCTTGCTGAAAACTCAGGTCTGGATTATGACACCACTCTTTCAATTTTTCATAATCTGGCAGCAGCTGTGCTAACTGGGTCGGTGCTGGGCGACCATTGCTCACCAATTTCCGATACCACAATATTAAGCTCACTTGCAAGCTCTTGCCCTCATATCGAACACGTACGCACTCAGCTTCCATATGCATTAACAACTGGTGCAGTCGCGATATTTTTGGGAACTTTACCTGCCTCATTTGGAATATCACCCTGGATATTATTCCCAATTGGAATTGGTGGTTTGTATTTAGTTATTCACATTTTCGGGAAGCCATCGGAGAAGATAAAAGTTGTGGATTAGGTTGTTTGGTGGTAGTGTTACAAACGCAAAAAGTATTGCAAACTCGTTGCAAACGAGCGCAAGCAGAGTCGTGAGCGCGAGATCGCGAGATATCTCAACTAATACCCACCATGCTCCGACCTTCTGATAATCTCATCCTGGAGCTCTTCTCCCAGATCATTAAAATAATCGCTGTAACCGGCAACTCGTACAATTAGATCTTTGTGGTCTTCGGGATGTTTTTGCGCTTCTAGCAGTTGTTTGGTTGTAACCACATTAAACTGAATATGATGACCGTCTAACCTAAAATAAGCTCTAATAAGATGCACAAGCGAATCCAGTCCTTTTTCATCTTCCAATAATGCCGGAGTAAATTTTTGGTTCAGCAACGTGCCACCTGTTTTAAGATGGTTGATTTTGGATGCTGACTTTAGAACCGCTGTTGGTCCTTTTCTGTCGGCTCCCTGAAAAGGTGATATTCCTTCTGATAATGGTTTATAGGCTAGTCGGCCATCGGGAGTTGCACCGGTTACACTTCCGAAATATACGTGCGATGTGGTTGGCAACATGTTTATTCGAAAATGACCTCCTACTATGTTCGGTCTTCCATCAACGGCATTCAGAAAAATATTGAAAATGCTTACAGCTTGCTCATCTGCATAATCATCATCGTTGCCATACTTTGGAGTATGATTAATTAGTTTGTTACGTAATTTCAGCTGGTTTTCAAAATTTGCTAGTGTTGCGTTTACCAGTTCCTTAAACCCTATATTTTTCTCATCAAAAACATTATATCTAATTGAAGTTAAAATATCTGTAAGGCTTCCCAATCCAACTCCCTGAATATAACTTGTATTGTATCGAGCTCCTCCATTATTATAATCAGTTCCTTTTTCAATACAATCATCGATTAAGAGTGATAGAAATGGAACCGGTAAATTTTCAGCCCAAATTTGGTCGATAATATTTGTGCCTTTAACTTTTATATCAACAAAATAATTTACTTGCTTTTCAAAAGCATCTAACACCTGATTTAAATCCTTAAACTCTGACATATATCCTGTGTTTAGCCCAATCATTTTCCCGGTACTGGGATCAATGCCATTATGCATTGTTATTTCGAATATTTTAACAAGATTAAAATAACCTGTCAATATATAGCACTCAGTTCCAAAAGCACCTGTTTCAACACAGCCGCTGGCACCTCCATTGCGCGCATCTTCAATTCTTTTTCCCTGATACAGTAGTTGTTGAATAATTGCATCGGTATTGAATACAGATGGTTGTCCGAATCCGGTTTTAATTATTTGTGCTGCACGTTTAATAAACTCGTCAGAGTTCTTTTTGCTAACCTGTATCATTGAGCTGGGCTGCAATAGTCGCATTTCTTCAATTACGTCCAGAATTATAAATGTAAGTTCATTAACAGCATCACTACCATCCTCCTTAACCCCGCCAAGATTTATAAGTGCAAAATCAGTGTAAGTGCTGCTTTCTTTGGCGGTTATACCAATTTTTGGTGGAGAAGGATGATTGTTAAATTTAATCCAAAACGCTTCCAGAAGTTCAATCGTGCGTTCTTTTGTAAGAGTTCCCTCATCTATTTCTTTACGATAAAATGGATAAAGATGCTGATCGAGCCTGCCGGGATTAAAACTATCCCATGGATTAACTTCCGTAATAACACCAATATGAATAAACCAATAATGTTGTAGTGCTTCATGAAAAGTTTCGGGAGCATTGGCAGGAACTTTCCTGCATATGGAAGCCATCTGCATAAGCTCAATTTTCCTGTATTCATCAACCTCTTTTTGAGCCAATTTATCAAGCTCATCAGCATGGCGGTTTGCAAACATAATGATAGCACTAGCTGCAATATCCATTGCTTTCAACTCTTCATGTTTGGTGTATGCCTTTTTATCATTAAGGTAGTCGAGACCTGCAATGCTGATGTCTATTTCCTTTTTCAAATCGAGAAATCCTTTAGTAAACATTTTCTTGCCAAGAACTGTATGTCCGGGCGCCCGCTGCTCCTGAAACTCAGTAAATACACCTGCCTCATAAGCATCAATCCAGTTGTTATCTATGATTGAGAATATTTTCTCCCTGTTAGTAAGGCCTTTCCAGAAAGGAATAACAATGTTTTTATAAGCTGATCTGGTTTCATCATCAACCCTGAACCACACTTTTGGTCGGGTATCAAGGATGTGCAAATCTTCTAAAGAGTGAAGGTTTATTTCGGGATAAGTGGGAACAGCTTTTGGAGCGGAGCCACGCTCGCCAACAATTAGCTCATCATCTAAAATACATATCGATTTATTACTAAGTATATGGTTAAAAGCCAAAGCCCTCCTTTCGGGAACACTGAACTGTTGGCATAGTTCACTTTTGTAGAATTCGGTTATCAGTAATGCTCTTTCGGCCGATATTCGTGGTTCAGCATTTTGACTTTGTTCTCTTAGCTTTTTGATCCTCTTGTTCATGATTTTTTTGATTCAATTTACATATTGCTCGTTAAAGTTTGCCTTTATAATCTTAGATTTTAATATTTCGCCCCTCCTGGCTTGCCAGTATTTAAATACAAGTAATTATCCTCCAATGCTTGTACTGAAGCCTGCATCTGTAAACATATTCATAATTTTGGTTACATCATTGGTAGCAGGTTCCTGAAATCCATTCATCTTAAAATCAATTCCAGTTCGTTCATACTTATGTTTTCCTATTTTATGATAAGGGAGAATGCTTATGGGGTGTGAGCTCTTTCGTTTTGACAGAAAATCCATCATCCTGAGTAAATTGCTTTCATCATCATTTATTCCGGGAATTAGGGGGAAACGAATCCATATATCTTTTCCCATTTCATCAAGTAATTTCAAATTCTTAAGGATTAACTTATTATTTACGCCAGCATATTTGATATGTTGATCATTATCCATATGTTTCAAATCAAACAAAAATAAGTTTGTTAACGATGCTATATTCAAAAGCTTATCGCTATTTATATTTCCTGTTGTATCGATGCAAGTGTGTATTTCAAGTTTTCTACATTCTTTTAACAATGCCAGTACAAAATCGTATTGCAATAATGGCTCACCTCCCGAAAGAGTTATGCCTCCACCCGACTCTTCAAAAAAAACTATATCTTTTTTTATTTCATTCAACAGTTCAGCAACAGAATATTTTTTGCCAATAGTTTCTACATCACGAACTTTTACGCCATCAATAATTTCTTCCTTTTCAATGGAAAAAATATCAGCACTTCGGCTTTCAGGGTTGTGACACCACCAACACAACAATGGGCAGCCCTTGAAAAAGATGGTTTGACGAATGCCGGGGCCATCGTGAATTGCAAAATTTTTTATATCGAAAATAATTCCGTGCATGGGGAATGGGTAATAGTTATATGTTATAAGATATTTGGCGGAATACTTACCTGCAACAGGATTCAACCTTTCAGTTTTTATCAAACTGAAAGGTTTAGGTAATCATCAAAAAATCCAGCACTCGAACAGACCTTTATCGAGGTTGTGAGAAATTTGATTATGAATAAAATGACGTGTCATGGTATCAGAAATATGCTACAAAAGTAATGAGAGTTTAGATATTTGTCAAGTAGGATGCAAGAAAACAACTATCACCCGATATTACAACAACTCATTAGCAAGATTAGCCAACTCCGAACGTTCTCCTTTTTCAAGCCTTACGTGTGCATAAATATCGTGATATTTGATCTTGTCAATCAACACCGAAAGTCCGTTTGACTGCGAATCGAGATATGGTGTGTCAATTTGATAAATATCGCCTGTAAAAATAATTTTGGTGTTTTCTCCGGCACGGGTTATAATGGTTTTTACTTCATGAGGAGTGAGGTTTTGCGCCTCATCAACAATAAAGCAAATATTTGATATGCTTCTTCCTCGAATATAAGCCAGTGGAGTTATCATCAGTTTTTCACTTTCAATAGCATCACTGATTCGTTTATGTTCGTTATCCTGCTCACCAAACTGACTTTGAATAAATTTTAAATTATCCCACAATGGCTCCATGTAAGGATTTATTTTCTCATGAATATCTCCTGGCAGATAACCAATGTCTTTATTACTAAGTGGAACAATTGGTCGGGCAAGATAAATTTGCTTAAAATTCCGCCTTTGTTCCCATGCTCCTGCCAGTGCCAATAAGGTCTTTCCTGTTCCAGCAACACCCTGTAAGGTAACTAGCTTAACTTCAGGATTCATGATAGCATGTAGGGCAAAAACTTGCTCGGCATTTCGCGGTATAATCCGCGAGACGCTCCGTTTTTCAACGCGCTCAACACGCTTAGTAACAGAACTATAATATGCCAATGCGGAGGAGTTTGCACTCTTCAATATAAAATAATGGTTGGCTACCGGTGTGTTGATATTAATCTCATTTGAATCACAGTACCCCTGTGAATATAGTTTGTCGATTGCTGCTGAATCAACATTTTCAATTGTTGAACTTCCTGTATAAAGCGATTCGATGTTCTTAACCTTGCCGGTTTCAAAATCCTCGGCTTGCAAACTCAATGATTTTGCTTTAAGCCTCAGGTTTATATCTTTACTTACAAGTATTACTTTTCTTTTTGGATAGTCCTCTTTAAGTTTTATTGCAGCATTAAGAATTCTGTGATCGGGTTTATTATCATCAAAAATTTCACGGGCATCAAGATTACTATGCTCATTCATAACAACCTTAAACTTACCCTTTTCCGGTCCATTTAACCGTTTCCAGTTTTTCATAGTCGATTTACCCGAAATGCTGTCCAAAAATCTAATGAATTCTCTGGCTTCAAAATTTTTGTTCGTATTCCCTTTCTTAAAATTGTCAAGCTCCTCAAGTACGGTAATGGGAATGGCTACGTCGTTATCACCAAATTCATTTATAGCATTATGGTTATATAATATCACCGAAGTGTCGAGCACGAAAATCTTTTTGCTATCGGCTGTTTGGTTGTCTTCAATCTTTCTTTTTGCCATATCTCGAATATTTCTTTGAATTCAAACATGTAAATTTAAATATTAAAAGTGTGTTTTGCAGGCTGGATAAATGGAGTTTCGAACATATTTTAGTTGACAAGATTCAATTACCTTTGTTGTTTTATCAGATTAAGTATATGGGATCACAAAAAAAATTGTTTCTGCTTGATGCAATGGCATTAATTTACAGGGCATATTTTGCTCTTAGTAAAAATCCACGTATTAATAGCAAAGGACAAAACACTTCAGCCATTCTGGGGTTTATAAATACATTATATGATATTCTGAAAAATCAAAATCCAACACATATTGGGGTTGCTTTCGACACGAAAGCTATTACTTTTCGCCATGAGAATTTTGCAGAATATAAAGCTAACCGGGAGAAAATGCCAGAGGATTTGGCAGCATCCATCCCATATATCATGAAAATACTTAAAGGCTTTAACATTCCTATTCTGATGGTTGACGGCTTTGAAGCAGACGATATTATTGGCACACTGTCGAAAAAAGCAGAAGCTGCCGGCTTTACAACATATATGATGACTCCTGACAAGGATTTCGGACAGTTGGTGTCGGATAATATTTTCATGTACAAACCTGCCCGTATGGGAAATAAACCTGAAATATGGGGAGTTTATGAAGTTTGTGAACGTTTTGGAATTACCTCACCTAAGCAGTTGATTGATATATTAGGATTATGGGGTGATGCGTCTGACAATATACCAGGAGTGCCGGGTATTGGTGAAAAAACTGCCATAAAACTAATCAGCGAATTTGACAGTGTTGAAAACCTACTTAATAATACAGATAAACTAAAAGGAAAACAAAGAGAAAATGTCGAAAATTTCTCTGAGCAAGCTCTCATGTCAAAACAGCTTGCGACCATAGAATTAGATGTTCCTATTGATTTTAACCAAGATGACCTTAAAAGAGAAGAACCTAATATTGATTATCTTAAAAAACTATTTGATGAGCTTGAGTTCAGGAATTTTGCCAAACGATTTTTTACAGATACAAGCATTGAAGATATAGAAAAACCTGTTCAGGGATCGCTTTTTAATAATGAGGGAAACTCAACCGAACAAGGAAGTCTTAAAAATATTAGTAATACAGAGCATAATTATCAGCTTGTTGATACTATCGATAAGGCCACTGAGCTTGGTGAAAAACTGCTAGCCGAAAAAATTATTTCCTTCGATACCGAAACTACCGGTCTCGATCCTAACAACTCAGAGCTGGTTGGCATGTCATTTGCTGTTAAACCGCACGAGGCATGGTATATTCCAATTCCTGAAAACTTTCATGAAGCCGAAAAAATAGTTAAGGTATTTAAACCTGTACTAGAATCAGAAAATATCATTAAAATCGGACAGAACATTAAATTTGATATTAGTATTATGTCGTGGTACGACGTTAAAGTGGCAGGACCGTTTTTCGACACAATGATAGCCCACTATTTGCTACAACCTGATATGCGTCATAATATGGACGTACTATCGGAAACTTATCTAAAATACAAGACTGTTTCGATTGAAGAACTAATTGGTAAAAAAGGGAAAAATCAATTGAGCATGCGTAATGTTGATATTGAAACAGTAAAGGAATATGCTGCTGAAGATGCCGATATTACTTTACAACTGAAAGATGTTTTTGAGCCTGAATTAAAAAAAACAGGGACTTACAAGCTGTTTGATGAAACTGAAATGCCTCTTTTGCCTGTACTTGCATCTATGGAAGCCGAAGGGATAAAGTTAGATGTGTCGGCGTTAAATGAATTTAGCTTACTGCTTGCGCAAGAAATTACCAAGATTGAGATTGCAATTTTCGAGATTGCAGAAATCGAATTTAATATTTCATCTCCAAAACAATTGGGAGAAATACTTTTCGAAAAACTGGCAATAACCGGAAAGCCGAAGAAAACAAAAACAGGGCAATATAGAACCGGAGAAGATGTGTTAACTAAACTGATCTATAGGCACCCTATTGTTGAAAAAATATTGGAGTACCGATCATTAACAAAGCTAAAATCAACATATGTTGATGCTCTTCCCGCGATTGTAAATCAGCGTGACGGCCGTATCCACACATCCTTTAATCAGGCAGTTGCAGCTACCGGGCGATTAAGTTCGAATAACCCTAACCTTCAAAATATCCCGATAAGAACAGAAAAAGGAAGAGAAATACGTAAAGCCTTTATTCCAAGAAATGAGGAATTTTTGCTGCTTGCAGCCGACTATTCGCAAGTTGAATTGCGCATTATTGCTCATCTTAGTAAAGATCAAGGAATGATTGACGCGTTTAAAGAAGGCCTCGATATACACACAGCCACGGCAGCAAAAGTTTACGGAGTTGAATATAATGACGTAACCAAAGAAATGCGCAGCAGGGCAAAAACGGTTAACTTTGGGATTATTTATGGCATATCGGCATTTGGTTTAAGCGAACGGATGGGCATACCTCGTGGCGAGGCTGCAGATATAATAAACAACTATTTTGAAAAATACCCTGGTGTAAAAAAGTTCATGAACAACACAATAGCTTTTGCTAAAGAACATGGATGGGTTGAAACAATTTTGGGACGCAGACGCTATCTGAAGGATATAAATTCGGCCAATGCAATTGTTAGAGGCTTTGCTGAACGAAATGCCATAAACGCACCAATACAAGGATCGTCAGCCGACATGATAAAGATTGCAATGATCAATATCTATAGTGAATTAACAAAGAAAGGATTAAAAACAAAGATGATTCTTCAGGTGCATGATGAGCTGGTTTTTGATTTATTTAAAAATGAAGAAAAAATAGTGAGGTCGATCGTTGAGGAGAAAATGATGAACGCAATTAAGCTTGAAGTTCCTGTTGTTGTTGACATTAATGTTGGGAAAACATGGCTGGAAGCGCATTGAAAATGAATGATTTATTATTTTTGATGCGTTAGTTAGCATTTGAAAAAGATGTTGCCAAGAATACTAAGGATTAACACTACAAGAAATGGAAAATAAATATTGGAACGAAGAATGGAAAGTTATTGAATTGGGGTCATATATCTGATAAATAATACATAATGAAACTTGGCGAACTGATGAAGCAATCCAGCAATATAATATTAACCTTAGATGCCGGCGGGACAAACCTGGTTTTTAACGCTATTGATGCTCAAAACAATATTAGCGCCGATACTGTACTGCCGGCTTCATCAAAAACTCTTGATGAATTCCTGCAAAAACTTTTATCGGGGTTTCATACCATAAACCAAAAAACAGGCAATAAAGCCAATGCCATTAGCTTTTGTTTTCCCGGCCCTGCTAATTATCAAAATGGCATTATTGGTGATTTGGAAAATCTTCCATTCTTCAAAGGTGGAGTGGCATTGAAACCGATGCTTGAGAGAGAATTTAAATTGCCCGTGTATATTAATAATGATGGCGATCTTTTTACACTTGGCGAAGCTATTAATGGATTATTGCCCTTGATAAATACAGCGCTGAAAGAAAATGGCAATACAAAACAATATCGCAACTTACTTGGTATAACATTGGGAACGGGAACAGGGGGTGGAATTATAATTAATGGTGAATTGCTTATTGGTGATAACTCTGCCGGTGCCGAAATTAACCGCTCCAACAACTTTTTAAATCCCGAAATGAGTATTGAGGAAACCCTCAGCATTCGTGGAATTAAGCACCTTTATTGTGAGGCTTCAGGGATTGAGCCTGATTTGTGTCCGGAACCAACCGAAATTTTTGAAATTGGTACCGGTCAAAGAAAGGGAAATACTGAGGCTGCAATTAAAGCATGGGAGACTTTTGGAGTAGTTCTCGGCCAAACTCTTGCAAATGCAATAACATTAATTGATGGACTTATAGTAATTGGTGGAGGACTTTCGGGTGCACATTCCCTTTTCCTGCCAAAAGCAATAGAAGAAATGAATGGTAGTTTCAGAAAATTAAACGGGGAAACTGTTCAACGATTAGAAACTTTCGCATACAATTTTGAAAATCCGGATTGTATGAGAGATTTTTTGCAGCATGATGAAGTTAGAATAGATGTCCCGTATTCAAACGATAATGTGTCATATTCCTCTATTAAAAAAGTTGGAGTTGGCATTAGCAGGCTTGGAACATCAAATGCTGTAGCCGTTGGCGCTTTCGAATTTGCCAACAAAAAGATTTCAGGATAATTTAGTGAATTTTAAAAGCATCGAACGAAACAGTGTGGTCAATAAATAATGTATCGCTTCGATAATGATATATTTTGGCTGTTCCCGACAACTTATAATCATTTCCGTTTTTAGATAGAAAAGACAGAGATAGTTGTTTATTTTGTTGAAATTAACAAAACAGTTGTTTATATTTGCAACCATAATCAAACTAAAAACCATACAAATGAAAAAATTATTAGTATTAAGCTTGGCAATTGTAGGATTTTTTATGTTTTCAGGATGTTTAAATCCACAACCCAAAGTGGTTGAGGAAGAAGTAATTACTGAGGATAGTATTAATATTGCTGTACCTGATTCAGTTATTATATTAGAGCCTGATTCTCTGATAATATTAGAGGACGAGGGAGAAGTAATTGAGGAATAGCAGTAACTACAGCAGGTTAGCAAAAGCATTTATGATGGCTAACCTTTACATTACTCTTTAGGATTCCAACCTGAGGCAGGCGGGAATTCTGAAGGGTTCTGTTTATATTCTAATTCAGTAGTTTTTGAGGCTTTCAGTATGATATCATCCTCGGCAACTTTTGTGGCTGGCAATAATATAGCATTTTGCCTTTAACAGGAAAAATACTGTCTTTTTTCATTTGATATCTATTTCTTAACTGCGGTTTTAAGTATTCCTGATTTTATTATAGTTAGTTTAAAATTTGAAGAAATATTTTTTTAAGTTCATCAGATATCCAATGCAGATGATGATTCAATGCATCAATAACTTGTTCAGGTTGATCTGAGTAAATTATTATCGGAATAAAATGTTCGTTTATAATCTTTGCGTTTTTTCCAAACTGCATTGACACCAAGACTTTAACTCCTTTAGCTTTCAAATTTAATTTCCATAAACAAATCATTAATTGTCAAGCATAAATTCTTTAATCTCAAACATATTACCATTTAAATCATGTACAAAAACTAAATCGCCGTACTCCCTTTCTATTTTAATTATAGGATAATTTTTATCAACTGCTTTTTTCATTATTAACTCCCTATTAATTACAGAAATGCAAATATGACCGAAACTATGATATTTTTTCTCATCACTAACAAATATCTCCAAAATAAAACTATCATTCTTTACTATATAAACTGGAACATCGGAATCAGCCTTAAAAATAGCTTTAGAAAGCTCAGCATTTAAAGTAAATGTTTTTACTAACTCCATTTGGAGGATACCCTGATAAAACTCCTTAATTTCTTTCTGAGAATTTATCGTAAGTGCTATATGTTCTAATTTCATATTTACAATTTACTTATTTGTAACTAAGCAGTGTTGTCAATAAAAGGTTTCAATTGAGGAATAACAAGAAATAAATACCTATAATCCCCTGCTTGAAGGGGTGCAGTGGTAGGTTTATAAACATACTTATTTATTTATTGATTTTTCGGTCGTGACACTGATTAGTTACACTTATTTTAATTATTATTTAAAATGGTTAAATTATTTTACCAGATGTATTAATCATACGATTTTCTGATTGTTTCACTATCTAAAGTAGTCTCAATTAGTTTTTGCCACTCATCAGGAATCCGAACAACAATCAGATTGAGCCATTATACTTTTTTGAGGTCGCCTTTTATAAAAGCAGCATATGCTTGTTTAACGGTCATTTCGCCTGCCCCAACATATGTAGTAATACCTGTTTTGTTCATTACTGCTGCGGCATTGCCTCCCGGACCGTTTCCAGTTATCAGTACATCAGCTTTTAGTTCAAATAATTTTTGCGCTGTTTTTGGTCCGGCACCGTGAGCATCATTTCCGGTATCCCTGTTATCGTAACTGGTAACCTCCTTTTTAGTTTCGTCATAAAATACAAAGTATTCAGTTCTTCCAAATCTTGGGTCCATTTCCGAATCCCAATTTGTTCCTTTTGTTGTAAATGCTATTTTCATTATTCTTTTTTTTTATGATACGTTTTTTAATATGGTATTCCAACTATCTGTAACTAATTCCTTTAACCGGCCACTTGAATATTCAACAATGGTTTGGCCGTTGGTCATCGCTTTTGTGAAATCCTCATCATATGGCAGATTAGATATATGGACAATGTTTTCTTTAATTAGATATTCTTTTATTTCTGAAGTTATTTTTTTATTGATATCGTATTTATTGATTATACATCCGGTTTTGATATTAAATTTCTTAACAAGTTCATATACCCTCTTTAAATCATGAAATCCTGATACAGAAGGTTCGGTCACAAGTACCACGAATTTAGCTCCTGAAAGTGATGAAACCACCGGACAACCAACACCGGGTGAGCCGTCAACAATTACATAGTCCTTAAACTCATCTTCAGCAATTTCCTTTGCTTCGTTTTTAACTTTAGCAACAAGCACGGCAAACGATGCTGTAAGTGATGTTTTACCTGTGCCTCCTTTTCCTGAGATAACTACAATTTCCTTCATACTGTTGGCTGCTGTATTTGATTCATTATGAAGTTTTTGATATTTTCCAATTGTTGCTTTACTTCAGGAAACTCCTTATATATCAGATTACCTGACGAATAGAGTTCTGCTATCTGCCTGCTGTTGGGTATTTTTGCCAAAAGAGGAATACTTTCCTTTTCACAATATGCTATAACATCATCGTTTCCTATACCGTACCGATTTACAACTACGCCAAAGTTTTTCCTGAGTTCCTTCATTGTTTCAACAGCTAGTTTAAGGTCGTGGAGGCCAAAAGGTGTGGGCTCAGTAACAAGTATTACAAAATCTGCATCCTTTGTTACTTCAATTACCGGACATGATGTTCCGGGAGGAGAATCAAATAATTTAATTATGAAATCCGAAAAATTATCATCAACGAATTTATTGGTTTGAGCAATAAGAGGAACAGCCTGTTCTTCTCCTATATCCAGCCTGCTCTCTATAAAATTAAGGTTATCTTTTTGATAATGTGTTAATTGACCTATCTTTTTGTTTACCATCGGTAATGATGATGTGGGGCATAATTCGGAGCAAGCATAACAGCTATGGCACAGTTCCGGAAACACCATGATATTAGGACCCAGCTGTATAACTGCATGAAAGTTACATGATTTCTGGCAATTTCCGCAAAGAGTACAAGTATCTTCATTCCATTGCGGAATCATTTTAAACTTTTTTTCACGATGCACAATGTCGCCTTTAATGAACAAGCCGGAATTTGGCTCCTCTACATCCAGATCACATAGCACTACATCTCCGAACTCTGACAAATATGCGGCAAAATTTGTTGAGAGGGTTGTTTTTCCTGTCCCTCCTTTACCGCTGGCGATTGCTATTTTCATTCACATTATTTCTTAAGCAATTCTTCTCTTATCATTGTTGTTCCACACGCAGGACATTTAATTGTAGTGCATTTTATACCTTGCTGATGAGGTAGCTTTTCTCCACATTTAGCGCAAACGCAATAACCGCCAACGCCAAATGCACCACCTTTGTTTCGACCCCGGCCACCTCCAAGCCCAAGCCCTTTTCCGCTTCCTAATATACTCATAATTTTATTTTTTAGTTTAAAATATTTAATTAATAAATCAGACCGCAAAGATAATGAACATATGTTCATTATGCAAGTGAATTATCGATTATTTTTAAACAAATTAGGAATACTCACCTGATATGATGGTCATAGCTGCTTTTACTCCATCAGCAGCACTTGAAATAATACCTCCGCTATAACCACTTCCTTCGCCAATTACATACAAATTTTCGAAACCAGAGCAGCGCCCATCATTTTCCCTTTCTACCTGAATCGGGGCTGAGGTTTTGCTTTCCAGACCCATAATGTTACCGGTCTCAAAGCCTTTCATTTTTCTGATAAAATCTTTCAATCCTTCACGGATAGCTTTTTCAACATTATCAGGTAGAAGTTCCCATAAAGGTGCCTGGATAATTCCTAATGGATAGCTTGTTTCTGATACTGTGTTAGTTACTTTTTTATTAATGAAATCCCTGATGCTGCACATGGGTGCTTTATAACCAAGGGAGAACTCATAGAAACTGCGTTCAAGATTTTCCATCCAATCAAGCGTTTCTTCTGCCAACACTTCTCTTTTCAGCAAATCGCCAAGATTAATTGTTGCAACACAGGCTGCATTAGCAAATTTCTCATTCCGCAAATACTTACTCATACCATTCACAATATTTGCCTGCTCAACTGCCATAGCCGGAACAATTACACCACCGGGGCACATACAAAAGCTGTAAACCTGCTGCTTACCATCTCCTTTTGAAGTCAGCCGATATTCAGCTGCTTTAACCCCCGAAATACTTTTCCTGCCCCACTGAGCCATATTTATTATCTCCTGATGATGTTCCATGCGGCTGCCAAGGGCAAAGTTCTTGGTATGAAAACCTACGCTGCGTTTCATCAACATACGGTAAGTATCATATGACGAGTGACCGGGAGCAACCAGGAAATAATCACTATCAATATTTCCCTTATTAGTTTCAATGTGTGATACTTTATTGTTTTCAACTTTAAGGTCGATCATAGTGGTTTCAAAAAGTACCGTTCCTCCAATATTTACAAACTGTTTTCTAAGGTTTTCAACAATTATTTTAAGATTATCACTTCCAAGGTGGGGATGGGTCATGTATTGGATTTCATCAGGAGCACCGGCATTAACATAACTTGCCAGAATAAACTTCTTCTCAATTGATATCCTACTACTTCTGGAAGTCAGTTTGCCATCCGAAAAAGTGCCGGCACCTCCTTCTCCCATAGCATAATTACTAACAGGATTAAAAATGCCTGTAGCCTCAAACACTTCAATTCCCTCTGTTCTTTTCTTTACATCTGTACCTCTTTCAATAAGTGTGGTATTAAATCCGGCCTGTTGAAGTATCGTTGCTGCAAAAAAACCTGCTGGTCCACTTCCCACAACCACAACGTTTTTGTTTCGTTTCTTATATGGAATTTCCAGCTCCGGTTTTGAGACATTAAGGTCATCGCTATATTCATCTGATGAAACAAGTATCCTCATTTCCCAATGAATATTATTTTTTTTGCGTGCATCGAGGCTTTTGCTCTCAATTGAATAAGTAAAATCCTTAATCAAAAGAAGCCTTTCTATTTTTTTTCTCAACCGGTCATCTTCATAACCTGTTGGTATTACTATTGAAATCCGTTTATATCCCATGCAATATATTCACGTTAATTTTTCCCAAATATACTAAACCTGACCGTTAATACCTAAAAAAGCCAACCCCGGTAAGGATTGGCTCTTCATTATCACACTATTTGTTAATACCTCTCTATTTTGTCTTTTCAAATGTATTACTGATATTAAGCCCACTCTCGGTCATCAGATTAACGATATAAATACCTGACTGATATTTACTCACATCTATTTTAACATTCTGCATTTTACCAAATGTAATCCCGCTGGTTTCGGTCATAACCTTGCCAATACTATTATAAACAACAATTTTGTATGATTGACCTGCTTTTTCATTGAACTCAATTTCGATATTTGTACTAGCAGGATTTGGATACAAAAGAACATTTTTGTTGATAATTGATTCATTTATTCCAATACAGTCGTCGATAGTAACTTCAAACAAATCAGATAATCCATCACAGTTATCAACTGAGGTTTCGGTAACTAAAACCGAACCTACACCGGGAACTCCCCACATTACCGAAATTTCACTGGTGCCAGAACCGCCAACAATGTCACCGCCAACAACTTCCCATACATATGTGCTTCCGGCATTTTCTTCAACTGAATAATCGGCTTGTTCATCATTACAAACCAAAGCAAGGCCTGAAACTACAGGATTAGGTGTTTGACTTACTGTTATTTCTATCTCATCTGACACAGGACCAACTCCGCATTCATTTGCACCCTGTGCGCTTAAATATGCTAAACCAACGAAATTTTGATCCCATTCAATATCTGCCTCAAAGTATCCTCCAATAACCAAACCTGCATCTATTGGCGATAAAGCCCAGTAAATTGTGTCGGCATAATCTACTAATGAAACTGTATAATTTGAAGTGGAATTATTACAAACTTCTGATGAGCCATCGGGTGGAGATGGCTGAGCAGGAGTTTCTATATAATAAATCCATGGTGTTCCCATCATTAGAGTTTCGCAAACAGCTGCAGAACCAAATACAGTATATATACCCGGATCTGTTTGGAATCCAAAACTTAACGGATTGCCGGTACCTGACACACTGTTTCCTGTATATACGCCATCAAGATACACATCATAGTCTATGCCGGTTTCTGAACCATCCTGAGTTAACTCAAGCCCGGGACTGCCTTCACAAATCCCACCGCCATCAGAAAGCTCAAAAACCAAAGGAGTATAATTAAGGGTGCAGTTTAAGGGTGCCGACCATGTTCCGATACCACAGCTGTTATCGGCCCTAACAGAAACAGTATAGGCCCCTGTCCAACTACCATCAGCTTCAAATGTTATCTCCGTGCCACTACCGCTAAATGTTCCCGCATCAGCGGGTATTACTTCCCAAACATAGGTATCAGTAAAAGGAACGGGCTGCGTTGTATATAAGTAGGTGCCACTGTTACAGGCATCAATTTCTCCAACGGGGGTGTCAGGTTGGATTGGTTCAACTATTGCATCTATCATGTTTTCATTTAGCAAAGTGCTGGTTGTTGTTCCATCCGAAACTTCAAGAGTCACATCATAGTTACCCTGAGTGTTATAAATTACACTTGGGTTTTGATCAGTTGATGTAGGTGGTGTTCCCCCTTCAAAAGTCCAGTCCCATGATGTAATAGCTCCTCCCGACAAATCAGTAAACTGTACCGATCCACCTTCACAAACTGTGTTAGTACTAGCGCTAAAATTAGCAGTGGCAACATCGGGTTGTAGATTTAATAGCATAACGCTTTCTGAATGCAATACATATTTGTTAGCATCATCCTGTATCCAGGCAATAAGTTCACAGTTTGAATCAACCCATGTACTATTAAATACAAAACTAAGGTTTACATCAACTTCGTTACCGCTTGTAAAAGATACTGCTGTTCCGTTTTCATCTGGAACCATAATTCTTTCCGTATAATCAATAGTAGTCATTCCATACCAGTTATATGGAATGTCAGTTTCGGTTAGTGCAAAACGAACCTTTAAATTTGATCCACTATATGTAGAGACTTTGTTAACTCTAACCGTAATATTGTAGTTATTACCGGTGTTGTCACCATAAATCTCAACGGTAAATTCTGATTGAATTGCCATACGAGCAGTTACCAATGGCAAATAGGAAGGGTACATTGTTTGTGTATTGCTTCCTCCTACATATTGAGCCCATTCGCCATCAAATTGTGCAGTAGGGTAACCCGTTACACCATAATAAGAATTTCGTGCGGCTGCTTCAGGAGTATTAAACGGATCACCGCTGTTGTAACTGTGGTATTCGATACCAGCAACAGGATCACCATTTGTATATAAATCATCTAAACCCATAGCAGAACCAGGGCAATATTGGCAACCAGTACCGGTTGCGATTTCAACAAGAACTATTGCACGGTTTACCTGAGCTAATAGACTATAGGCTGAAATAGCAATAACTAAAAAAGAAAATAGAATTTTTTTCATAGCATGTGTTTTGATTGGTGAATAATATTATAACATATTTATCTTAATAGATATATTATAGTTGCAAAGCTAAATAAAAAACATCTCGTATAATATTTTCGCATGGTTAATTAAATTTCTTTTAAATTTTATATCTAAAAAAACAAGGACCAACTACGTAAATAAAAAGTTGTTATTACGATAATAATAATGCTAAAAAATGTACTTTTGCCCGCTTATAAAATAATGTATAACCATACTGATTTTCAGGCAAGAAAACCAGTTAAAAACTTTAGATAATGGTATTTATTCAGAAAGACAAAATATTCAGCATTCGCTGGATAAAAAACTACAGCATGATATTAATTGGTGCTTTTATTATGGCATCGGGTTTTGTACTATTTATAACGCCATACAAAATAGTTCCTGGCGGAGTTTATGGTATTTCAATTGTGCTGCACTATTTAATAGGAACTCCTGTTGGCATGATGGCTCTTGCTTTTGACATACCCCTGACACTCATTGGGATTAAAATTTTAGGACCCCGTTTTGGCGTGAAAACAGTTGTTGGTTTTATTGCAACTGCAGTTATGGTTGATACCTTAACATATTTTTATGGTAATGAACCTCTTGTAGCAGATGATGCTTTACTTTCGTCAATTTTTGGGGGTTTATTTATTGGTGTTGGACTGGGTTTGATTTTTAAAGCAAAAGCCACTTCCGGAGGATCGGATATTGTAGCGATGATCGTTAGTAAATATACGAAAATGCCACTTGGTCAGCTAATGATTATCGTGGATTCAATAATTGTGCTTGTTGGGTTGGTTGCTTTTCAGGATTGGAAAATCCCTCTTTATTCACTGATAGTGATTTTTATTACAGGAAAGGTTGTTGACGTAATACTTGAGGGTATGAGCTACGACAAAGTTCTATTTATTGTTTCAGAAAAAACGCAAGAAATTAGAGATAAAATAGTGAACGATCTCAACCGTGGGGGAACAATAGTAAAAGGCGAAGGTATGTTCAGCGGACAAGAAAAATCCATTGCATTTACGGCCGTAAGCCGACGTGAAATGGCAATGTTACAAGAATTTATACATCATGTCGACCCAAATGCCTTTGTAACAGTACTAAATTCAAACGAAATACTTGGGAATGGGTTTAAGTCGTTGAAGGATAAGATTGAGGATTAAAAACTTATAAATTAATATAATCTTCAAAAGTGAGATATCATATTACGATCAGGCTTGTATTAAATAACCAGGATTAATAAAAATATGTAGTTTTACAATTATGCATGATCAGAAATATATTATACGAGAAGCTACCCCTGATGAGTTTCGTGAAACAGGGGAATTAATGGTAAATGTATATTCACAATTGGACGGATTTCCAACAAAAAGTGATCAACCTGATTATTATAGTATGCTTGCCGATATTGGCCGTTTAACCGAAAACCCCAAAACCAAACTATTAATTGCCGTTTCCTCAAATGGAAAAATTAGTGGCAGCGTGGTTTTTATTGGTGACATGAAATATTATGGTTCAGGAGGAACTGCTCCTCTCGAAAAAAATGCATCGGGCTTTAGATTATTGGCAGTAACTCTGGAAGAAAGAGGAAGTAGCTTAGGCAAGCTTCTGTCGGAGGCCTGCATTCAATTAGCCCAAGAAGAAAAACAAAGTCAGTTGATAATTCATACTACAAAAGCAATGCAAACAGCATGGAATATGTATGAAAATATGGGATTTAAAAGGGCTAAAGATTTAGATTTCCTGCAAGGTGAGCTCCCAGTTTTTGGGTTCAGATTATTGCTGTAAAATATTAGAGAAATATAGAAATACCTTATCTAAACAATTTCACTATATCATTTCCGTTGACTAATATCAAAAGGCTGAATATAACTATCATACCAAATACCTGTGCGTTTTCCAAAAACTTATCGCTGGGTTTGCGGCGGGCAATTATTTCATATAACAAAAATAACACATGTCCGCCATCTAATGCCGGTATTGGTAATATGTTCAGAATTGCAAGCATTATCGAAAGAAAGGCTGTAAGCTTCCAAAAACTTTCCCAATGCCATTGCTTCGGAAAAATGCTGCTGATTGTAATAAACCCACCAACGCCCTCGTATGCTTTAACCTCGGGGGAGAATAAGAGTTTCAATTGTTTAAGGTAATTGTCGATCCCGCTAATTGTTCGTGTAAACCCTGCGGGTATTGCTTCTGCAATTGTGTATTCTTTTTTGCTGATAGTAAAAAATTCGTTGAGATCTCCCTTCGGATAAACGCCTATCAACCCTTCTTCATCTAACTGCATAGGAAGATCAACAGTATCAATATTTCGTATTACAGATATAACAACATTTTCATTTTTATGCTTTTGAATTTCATCCCTGAAATCGTTGTAATAAATAATATTTTTACCGTTAATGCCCAGTATAGTGTCTCCAATTTGCATTCCTGCTTTTTCGGCCAACGACTCTTTTGAGAATTTATCGGCTATAAAAGGTATTCTTATTGTAAAAAGTTGCTCTCTATGGTTTATCAGCTTATTTAGACTTCCTTCGGGCAGGGTTACAATAGTTGGCACATCATCACGGATAATTTCAACCGAACTAACTTCGTTTAACACCAGGTTCATTGGTATCTTACTAAAATCATCAATATACAACCCGTCGAGCGAAATTATTTTATCGCCATGCATAAAACCCATTTCCATGGCAAGGCTGTCGGGTCGGATGCCATATTTGTTAACCTCGTTAGTGCTTAGGTATTCATCGCCCCAAAAAGTGAGCATGCCAATATAAATAATAAAAGCCAGCACAACATTCATTATAACGCCGCCTAACATAATAATGAGCCTTTGCCATGAGGGCTTAGAGCGAAACTCCCATGGCTGAGGTGGCTTTTTCATTGCTTCTTTGTCCATCGACTCATCAATCATTCCCGAAATTTTCACATATCCGCCAAGTGGTAACCACCCCAATCCGTATTCGGTTCCTTTAAAATTAAATTTAAAAACCGAAAACCATGGATTAAAAAATAAGTAGAACTTTTCAACCCTTGTTTTAAAGATTTTTGCTGCAGCGAAGTGCCCGAATTCATGTACAATTACTAATATAGAAAGGCTCAATAAGAGCTGTAGGATCTGGATTATTATTTCCATTATATTTATTTATGATTATTATTTAATTAACTCACTTGCTTTATGCCTTGTTAGTTTATCTGTTTCGAAAATATCAGTTAAAACAGGATTACCAGTTAGCGGTATTAAGTCCATGCATTTCTCAATTATATCAGGAATTTGCTGAAACCCAATCTTTTTATTTAAAAAAGCCTGAACCGCGATATCGTTAGCTGCATTCAGGATACATGGCATATTACCTCCAATTTCCAAGGCTTTAAATGCGAGTGCAAGATTACGAAATTTTTTCACATCAGGGCGTTCAAAATTAAGAGTGTTCGCCGAAAGTAAATCCAACGTTGGAAATGTGCTTTTCAACCTGTGGGGAAAAGTAAGCGCGAATTGAATCGGAATGCGCATATCCGGGAAGCTAAGCAAGGTTTTTACAGAGCCATCTGCGAAATAAACAAGTGAATGAACAATACTTTGCGGATGGATAATAACCTCTATTTGGGAATGCTGAATATTAAATAACCATCGGGCTTCAATGGCTTCAAGTCCCTTGTTCATCAACGTTGCCGAGTCGATACTTACCTTTTTTCCCATTTTCCAGTTTGGGTGCTTTAAGGCTTCTTCAGGTGTGGCATTTTTGAGATAGTTATTATCCTTGCCCAAAAAAGGGCCACCAGAAGCAGTAAGAACAATTTTATCAACAGGGTTATCAAATTCTCCCATCAAACACTGAAAAATTGCTGAATGTTCGGAGTCAACAGGGATAATTTGAACATTGTTTTCAATGGCAATTTTTGATATCAATTCACCGGCCACTACGAGACTTTCTTTATTTGCCAGAGCAATTTTCTTCTTGTTTCTTATCGCTGATAGTAAAGGGTTCAATGCTTCAATGCCAACAATACCAATAAGTACAATGTCGATAGTACCCATTTCAGTAATCTGGCTAATCGCATCTAAACCTGCATATACTTTAATATCGTAGCTATTGAGAGCATCACGTACTTTGGAGTAATGATCGGCATTCCCAATTACAACAACATTTGGCAAATATTTAATTGCCTGGCTAATTAACAGGTCGGCATTATTATAAGCGCTAAGGACTTCAACACTAAACAATTCATGCTGCACATCAATAACGCTCAAGACCTGGCTGCCAACTGAACCTGTGGAACCTAATATTGCAACTCGTTTTTTCATAAAAAGAAACAACTTTAAAAACCTTTAACAAGTTAAAGGCAAATATTATTCGTCGGATTTGGAATTTGAAATTTTTATTATGGTATTTAATTGAATGTTGGTTTTGGGATTTGATTTTTCAATAAAACACTATATAATCTTCCGGATTAACAGGAGTACCGTTTTCCCACAATTCAAAATGCAAATGCGGACCTGTACTTAACTCACCCGATTGGCCTGAAATTGCAATTGGTTCACCGGCTAAAACATGGTCGCCTTCCTTTTTTAACAGCACCGAATTGTGTTTATAAACAGAAATGAAATTCCGCTCGTGTTGCAATCCGATTATATAACCTGTCTCGAGTGTCCATCCCGAAAAAATAACTGTACCTTCCAGCGTAGCTTTTACAGCTTCGTTATGCGAAGTAACAATGTCAATTCCATAATGATTTTCCATCAAATTAAAGCGAGAAGTAATAATGCCCTGCAATGGCGTAAAAAAATTAAAACTCTTTATTGACGATTCATTTGATTCGGTAAGCTGACCTGATTCGGTAAAATAAAGATTATACATACTTTGATTTTCAAATTCAGCTCTCAAAATGCTGTCATTATCCGATTTTATGTTTTTTATGGTGTCGTAATGTGGGTCGATTAGCTCACTCTCATCATAATTTTCCTCTATAATATTATCCTCAAAAATATTTTTAATATTCGCGATATACAGGTTTTTCTTCTCGATATCCATAAGAAGTGAATCGGCCAGGATATTCAAATTATACAACTGTCGTTTTTCGTCTATATCGGGGTAACCTGGTATGTATTTTTTAATTGATGTATTTGAAATAAGGATAAAGGTTAGCGTCATAAATATTATGCTAACACTAAATACACTTAAAAAAACATTTAACCTTGTTAGCCTTAATGAAAGTCTGTCTTCAAATGTCTGGTCATTAAAAATCACCAGTCGGTATTTTACGCGAAGATTTTTATACCACTTTTTATTTGTTTTTGTTTTTGCCATTTTGAAAGTGCAAAGGTATAAAAGCAAAATTAACAAACACTAATCATCATAATTCTGTCTGCACAAATAAGTATGTCTTTTCAAACAATTTTCTCTTATATATGTTTTTTCACTAAACTCTTTTATTTTTGCCATTCAGTTTTTGTAATAAAACACTTTAAAATTAGTTATAAAGGAAAAATCATATCTTGGCAATCCGTAAATTACATACTGTTATAATTTTTTTTGCAGCATGGCTGCTTCTATTTATCGTGAACTCATGTTCCACAAAAAAGAATACATGGTCGCGCCGGGCATTCCATAATGTTACTTGTCATTATAATGTTTATTGGAATGGGATGGTAAGTTTGGACGAAGGGACAAAGTTGTTATCTGAAAAAGTTATCGATAATTATAATAAGGTGCTAAGCGTATATAATTATGGAACCAAAGAAGACGCCACCACCTTAAACCCCAAAATGGACAGAACCATTAAAAAAGCATCCATTGGAATCCAGCGTCATTCAATGAATTTTGCAGGGAAAGAATATGTTAAGTGGGTTAAGGATAGTTACTTGATGATGGGAATGGCACATTTTTACAAACAGGATTATACAAGTGCCCGAAGAGTATTTGATTATGTTGCTAAGGAATACGATTCATCGCCAATACATTATGATGCCATTTTGTGGCTCGCCCGCACATTTATTCAAACGGAGCGATATGAAAAAGCAGAAGCTGCACTAAACCTATTACAAAGTAAGAGTAAAGAGGAAGGCTTCCCGCGCAGTGTAGAAAAAGCTATGCCGTTGGTTTATGCCGATTTTTTTCTTGCACGCGAAAATTATAATGCAGCATATCCGTATCTCGAAAGGGGGCTTGAGCTGGCAACCAATTCCGAGATTATAACACGCATTTATTTTATACTGGGACAAATTAACCAACAAAATGAGGATTATAAAAAAGCGTCTTCATATTTTGCCAAAGTGGTTAAAAGAAACCCTCCCTATAAAATGGCATTTGAAGCGCAAATGAACATGGCTCAATGTTATAGTGAAGGAGCAGGTGACAGTAAACATATAAATAAGGTATTGCTTAAAATGGCGAAAGAGGCAAAAAACAAAGAATACCTTGACCAGATTTATTATGCCCTTGCTAAAGTTGCTATGGCTGACAATAAGGATACTTTAGTGATCCATTATCTTGTAAAGTCTGTTAGCAGTAGCCTAAGTGATCCTATTCAAAAAACTACATCATCACTTGAGTTAGCTGACATTTTTTTTAATGATGGCAGTTACGAGGAAGCACAGGCATATTATGATACAGCAGCAATGTCACTGCCAAAGGATTATCCCGATTATGAGGCAATAATGAATAAAACCACCGTGTTGTCTCAATTGGTTACTCAAATTCAAATCATTAATCTGCAAGACAGCCTTCAAACAATTTCGCGTATGGATACTGCCGACCTTTATATTATGGTTGACAACCTTATTGAGGAATATGAAAAAGAACAGGAAAGAATTGCAGAGGAAAAGGAATTGGGGGTGGGCACTCAGTTTGTTGATATGGAAAGAAATAAACCCGGGCAAGCATTAGGTGGTGGTGGGTGGTACTTTTATAATACGGCAGCTTCAGGACGTGGTCGCACAGAATTCAAAAAGAAATGGGGAGATCGAAAATTAGAAGATAATTGGAGACTAACTGATAAACGAATGATGATGCAATCGTACGAGCAAGACTTGACTGATGAGGAAATAATTAAAGAAAAAGACAGTACAATTACTGTAATTACAAATCCTCGCGACCGGGCTTTCTATTTGCAGCACATCCCTCGCACCCCTGAACAATTGGTTGTATCTGACAGCCTCATAGTTGAGGCATATAACCTATTGGCTTATCTGTATCTCGAAGATTTGAAGGACACAACTCTTGCACGCGAAACTTATCTCGCTTTTCAAAACAAATATCCCGATAATAAATACAGGCTTGAGTCGTGGTACGCCCTCTACAAAATATATTCATCAAATGGTGATAATAATAAAGCGCAAAATTACAGCAACTTGATTGTGAGCAATTTCCCGGAAAGTAATTATGCAAAAGTTATTCTCGATCCTGATTATTTTATTAAACTTCGTGAACAAAAAAATGAAGCGGCTATCCTTTATGAAAAAACTTATACCGCCTTCAACCGCGAACAATATTACAGAGTTGTTAACTATGCCAACGATGCAATTAAACTCTACCCTGAAGACACAGCTCTTATGCCCAAGTTTATGTATTTACGAGCAATTTCACTTGGTGCAGTTGATGTTGCCGACACCTTATATAAATCTCTTGTAACCCTTATTCAAGAATACCCTTCAAGTTCTGTTACTCCTTTGGCAAAATCTGTGATACAAACTCTACAGGTTGAATACGGTATCGGTTTACCTGAAGGATCAAATGATCAAACCGCTGGAAACCCTTCTGAGAAGGAATCTATTTACAAGTTTACCCCTGACGAAATGCATCTGGTTATGATTATTGTTCAATCTGCCGAAATTAATATAAGTGCCTTTAAAGTTAGGATTTCTGATTTTAACAAAAAATATTTCGGGTTAACCAGTTTAAGGGTGAAAAGTTTGATGCTTGATAATTTACAAACGATAATTACAATAGGTAATTTCAAAAATAAAGATGAATCCAGCAATTATTTGTTAGCTCTTAAAAACGATGAATACGTTGTGTCGGGGCTCCAAAGTAAAGATTTTTTAGTTTTTTCAATATCAGCCTCAAATTACCCTGTTTTTTATAGGGATAAAAATGTATCTTCGTACACTACTTTTTTTGAGGAAAATTATAAGAGAAATTAATTAGAGAAAATTACTGTGAAAAAAAATAAAAACGGAAATGGCGATAGCCAGGTGCCAAATATAATTGCCCAGGGCACAAACATTGTTGGTGATATATTATCGGAAGGGGATTTTCGTATTGAAGGTTCTATTGTTGGGAAAATTAAGGCTAAAGGCCGTATTGTTGTTGGCCAAAGTGGTAGTGTAGACGGTGAAATTACATGCTCCAATGCCGACATCTGTGGTACCGTAAAAGGAAAACTTGAAGTTATTAACTTAACCATATTTAAGACTACTTCAATATTTTCAGGTGATGTTATAACAAAAAAAATATCCATCGAGTCCGGCGCAGTTTTTACAGGAACATGTAAAATGTCTTCCGACACATCAGTAAACGAAAAAAAGTAAGTTGAAGAATGACAATAAAGATAATCCTCTGAAGTTTTATGCTAAGTACTCAACACTTGCATTACAGATGATTGTAATTATTGTTGCCGGAGCCTTTGGCGGAAAAGCTCTTGACAATTGGCTAAATTGGAATTTTCCTGTTTTTACATTATCATTAACAATCCTTTCTGTTATTGGTGCTGTTTTCTATGGAATGCGTGAGCTTTTTAAACGCAATAATAACTGACATGAAAACTAAAATTACTCCATTTATTAAAGGCTTTAGTTATTATTCAATCGCAATATTTTTATTGAGTTTTGCCATTCACCAATGGATACCCATTATTGAAATTAGTAATTCGTGGCCCTTTATAATAGCGTTCATGTATGCTTTTACGTTATTTGCATTTGCCACGCTGGCTAAATACATTGACAGCAAATTAACTTTTTTTGCCAACGCTTTTATGCTTATAAATTTTGGGAAATTATTTTTGTTTTCTATTATTATTATAGTTTATGCATGGTTAAACCACAACGATGCGATTTCGTTTACGATCACCTTTTTCGTATATTACTTGCTGTTAACAACCTACGAAATTGTTGCCCTTCTTAAAATGCAAAAAAGCAATGGATAGTTGCAACCAGGGTTTGAAATTTTCAGAACAAACTATTGATTTCTCTCTCAGATTTTTAAATTTAATCGATAAAAAACTAATTGTATAGTTTAAATTTATACTTTTAACCGATAAAAGGTATTGCTTTTTTTGGCACTAATCAAATAATTTATGATTGTACACACATCGTTTGAGGACATATTATATGTTGTAATAGGTTTAGCATGGATAATTTTTTCTTACTATAATGCAAAAAAAAAGAAAAAAGCGAAAAATACTCCAGCTTCGGCCCAAGAAAAAAAATCCATATTTGATTCCTTAATAGATGAAATAGGAATTAAAGAAGAGCGAGAAGTACCTTATCCGAATAAACCTTCTCAAGATTTTGAATATGGCGAGATTGAGACTGAGGCTGACACAAACCAGGAAACTCCCGAATACGACGAGAAAGTATTTTCATATGATGATTACTATGAAGAAGACAACTATAATTCGATAGTTGATGTCATTAAAAAAAAGCCAACTACTCCAACTATTAAAATTGCTGAATCTGAGAAAAAATCTAAAAAACCTTACAATAAAAGGAAGGTTAAAAAAAATGTAGATTTAAGAAAAGCAGTAATCTATTCTGAGATTCTGAAAAGAGTTTATTTTTAATATGTTAAAAAAAGTTAAAACGATTTTGTACGGTATAACCAAATATTATTAAATTTACCGACTTTTGATTTACGTAAAAAGAACTTAGTTGAATATAAATTTGCAGGTATGTTAAGAAATTTACTCCTTACATTTGGTTTATTTTTTGCAACAAGCGTTATTATGTTCGCTCAACAGGGCGCACTGAAAGGTAAAGTGCTTGATAAAGACACAAAAGAACCAATTCCTTTTGCCAATATTGTACTGGAAAACAAAGGTTCGCAAGTTGGAGGTGCTACTTCTGACTTCGATGGCAACTACATGATTAAACCTATTCCACCTGGCAAGTATGATTTGAAAGCAACATTTGTTGGTTTTAAAACCGTAGTTATCCAGGGAATCATTATCGGGGGCGATCAAATCAGGTTTTACGATATTGAGCTTACTTCTACTGTTGAAACACTTGATGTTGTAGAAATTGTTGACTACAAGGTGCCGTTGATCGACAAAGATCAAACAACTTCCGGCGCAACAATTACAGCCGCGGAAATATCGAAAATGCCAAACCGAAGTGCTAACGCCGTTGCAACAACAGTTGGCGGAGTGTTTTCTGAGGATGGTGAAAGAGGTAGTGTTCGAGGTGCCCGTACTGATGCCACGGCAATGTACATCGATGGGATACGTGTTATTGGAAACTCAAGTGTTCCTCAATCAGCCATTGAACAAGTTGACGTTATCCTTGGCGGTGTTCCTGCCCGCTACGGTGACGTAACCTCTGGTATTATTAACGTAACCACTAAAGGTCCTGCCCGTCAGTTTGGTGCTGGTTTTGAATTGGAAACATCACAGTTTTTAGACGCTTTTGGCCATAACAGAGTTGGAGTTAATATGATGGGGCCCCTGATTAAAAACAAAGACAAAACCAGTTCTCTTCTAGGTTTCTTTATTGCCGGCGACATTAATTCTAACCTTGACGGAAGGCCTTCTTCAACCGGTTATTTTTCGCTTAGTGATGAAAACTTAATGCTTCTCGAAGACAGCCCAGTCAGACCTTCAGGATCAGGATCAGGTACTTTTATAAATGGAGAGTTTTTGCGAAACAGCGACCTCCAACATGTAAATACAGCACCAAATACAGCTCGCCAGAGTTATAATTTTATAGGTAATATAAATATTCGCACAACCGAAACTATCAACCTTACTCTTGGCGGCAGTTATTATTATTATAACGGACGCGACTACAATTATAGGGCAACGCTGGCAAACTGGGATAAAAACACGCTCAGAAATAATACTAACTACCGCGGTTATGTACGTTTTACACAACGGTTCCCAACTGATGCCCAAAGCACTTCGGTTTTTACAAACTTCTACTATTCATTGCAATTCGACTACACTAAAGATAAAGGTGAGTTTGGAGATGCAAATCATTGGGATAATCTTTTTGAATATGGATATATCGGAAAATTCTCAACTTACAAAACACCAACGTTTGAGATGGGAAGCGATACTGTTAATGGTCATTATTATCAAAATGTTTGGGTTCTAAACTCATGGGATTATGACACCCTCGTTGAATGGAGCCCCCGCGATATAAACCCTTTGGTAGCAAAATATACTACTGATTATTACAGTATTTACGAAGGTATGCCTGTGGGTCATTATCAAAATGTTGATGATCTTCTATTGGGTAATGCTATGATAAACGGTAGTACTCCACAGTCAATTTATGGCTTATATCAATCACCCGGAACAAATCAGTCGGGCTACGGAAAATGGAATAACGACCAGTACAATATGAGAATGGATGCTTCTCTTGACATCGGTAACCATGGTATTAAACTCGGGTTTCAGTACGAGCAACGCACCAATAGGTTTATTAATTATGCACCCACAGGTTTTTGGAACCTCATTCGCGATGGTAAAGGGCTCACCAACTTCCACTTACGGGAGCTGGATAAAGATCACCCTGAGCTGATATCTTACAATGGCCATGTTGACACTATATTATATAGGAGAAAATATGATGCCAATGCTCAGCGTACTTTCGACATAAACCTTCGGGAAGCAATGGGATTGCCTGTTAACGGGCTTGATTATATTGTAATGGATTCGTACGATTACGATAATGGAACCATTGAATATTACGATAAGAATGGTAATATGCATACAGTTAACCTTGCCCCTGGCGCACTTAATGTAGGCCTGTTTTCACCCGATGAACTTTGGAACGACGGGCTTTCGGCAATTAATTATGCAGGCTTTGATTATCAGGGCAATGTATTAACAACCCAGCCTGCCTACGAGGACTTTTTTAACAGAACTGACGCAAATGGAGTATATACCCGTGATATAGGTGCTTACGAGCCTATTTATATGGCTGGTTACATTCAGGATCAGTTTGCTTTTAAAGACCTTATTTTCAATATAGGTGTTCGGGTTGACAGGTTTGATGCTAACCAAAAAGTATTGGAAGATCCATTCCTGCTTTATCCGGCTCATACTGTATCAAATATTAATACCGAAACAGGGTTTGAAAATGTATCACATCCTTCAAATATGGGTGGGGATTTTGTAGTGTATGTTGACAAAGTGAAAGATCCAACCAAGGTTGTTGGTTATCGTAATGAATATATATGGTATAATGCCGAGGGTATTGAAATTCTTGACCCTTCAATTTTAGATGTTGGTAACGGCATTTCACCTGCCTTACTCAACCAGGATCAATCGCAGGTAACCATAAACTCATTCAAAGATTATGATCCTCAAATTAATGTAATGCCACGAATTTCGTTCTCATTCCCAATTTCCGACGAAGCGTTATTCTTTGCTCATTACGATGTTCTTACACAAAGACCAACCAGTAATTCCTTTTCTAATCCTTCTTCTTATTATTTCTTTAACAACATTGGTGGCAGCTTAAATAATCCGTCGTTAGAACCAACAAAAACTATCGATTATGAGTTAGGGTTTACGCAAAAGGTATCAACCACCTCATCTATTACTTTTACAACATTCTATCGCGAAATGCGCAGTATGATTCAGATGTACCGCTTTAATGGTGCCTATCCAAAGGATTATACTTCGTTTAACAACCTCGATTTTGGAACAGTAAAAGGACTTACAGCTGAATACGACCTCCGCCGTACCGGAAACGTACGTGTAAGGGCAGCCTACACATTACAATTTGCTGATGCAACAGGTGCTTCAACAACAACAGCAGCTTCATTGCTTGCAGCAGGATTGCCAAACTTACGCTCAACTTTCCCAATGCCATGGGACAGAAGACATGCATTTAATATTGTTCTTGACTATCGCTGGGGTTCCGGAAAAACGTACAATGGGCCGACAATAAATCGCGAAAAATCGGGTAAAGCGCCAATGGAACTATTAAGTAATTTTGGATTCAGCTTAACAGTTAACGGTGGGTCAGGCACTCCCTATACAGCCGCAAGAAATGTTACATCCCCCCTATCAGGAGGCACAAATCTCCTGCAGGGTACATATAGTGGTTCCAGGCTTCCATGGCAATTCAGGCTTGACCTGAGAGTTGACAAGGACTTCTATTTCAAACTCAAGAAAAATGAAGGCGATAATGCCAAGGGTGCATATCTGAATGTTTATCTCCAGGTGTTAAATCTGCTTGATACAAAAAATATTATCAATGTTTATCCATATACTGGCAATGCCAATGACGACGGTTATTTAACAGCCCCTGAATGGCAGCGCCAAATCAACAATCAGCTTGACCCAATGGCATTTAGGGATTTGTATGGTAATTTCGTTGATAATCCTGGTAATTATAGTTCTCCTCGTCAAATACGTGTGGGACTAATGTTTAACTTTTAGGATTAAACAATATTAATAAATTGAATTTAAGAAAGAAAAAAATATTATCATCATGAAGAATATTATACGGGCTTGGATGATCGTTTTTGTTTCATTTGTGTTTTTGAATCAGCTTTCTGCCGAAGAATATCACAGAGAGAAAACAAAACAGGGAAGCTCCCTGAAACAAACTACTGCCGGCTGTTCTCCGGCGTCAGCTTACGATTGGCTTGACATAAACAATGTAAGGGCACGAATTAATACCGGTGGCGACATGTGGTGGGATCTGCCGGGTGGAGTTGGGTCTAAGTACTTTATCCCTAAAGAAGGATCTGCTACTTCTATGTTCTCCGGTTCGTTGTGGATTGGCGGGCTCGACATTAACAACCAGTTAAAACTTGCTGCTCAACGATACCGTCAGGTGGGAATTGATTATTGGACAGGACCTCTTACGGTTGACGGAACGGCATCCATTGATGAAGCTGTTTGTGCACAGTATGACGAATTTTTCAAAATCACAAGAGCAGAAGTGGATGAATTCCTTTCACACACCGATCCGGAAGACGGACATTTTATTCCCAGCGAAAATTATGTAATACCTCCTTCTATTCTTAACTGGCCTGCTCATGGCGATGTGTCAAAACAACAAAGTTATTATTTAGCTCCGTTTTATGATGTTCTTGGAGATGGAGAATACGATCCTTTTTCAGGTGATTATCCCTATTATGATTTATCAAATGAACTTTGTCATACTGATATTCCAACCCCGGAGGAAGAACTAAGTGGCACTATTACAGGAAGTATTCTTGCCGACCAGGTTATTAAAGGCGACCAGACTCTTTGGTGGGTTTTCAATGATAAAGGAAATATCCATACAGAAACATCGGGCTCAGCCATTGGTATGGAAATCAGGGGTCAGGCATTTGCTTTTGCCACAAATGATGTTATTAATAACATGACATTTTACAGTTATGAAGTAATCAACCGCTCCACATTTGAGCTTACTCAAACTTATTTTTCACCCTGGGTTGATACCGACCTTGGATACGCGTGGGATGACTTTGTAGGATGCGATGTTGGCCGAGGCTTGGGTTATTGTTACAATGGCAAAGCTATTGATGGTAATGGTGAGGTTGAGGCTTACGGTGAGCAACCTCCTGCAATTGGAGTTGACTTTTTCCAGGGTCCTTATATGGATCCTGACGGATATGACAATCCATCCTTTAAAGGTGATAGCACTGTTGCTCCTACTTTTAGTGGCAATTGCGATATTGTTACCCAAGATGGTAACCTAAGGAATGTGACTTATAAACCTGATGGTAGTTACGTTATTACCCCTACTATTGTGAGAGCTGCAGCTATAAATGGTGTTAACTTTGGTAATGGTATTGTTGACGATGAGCGTTACGGTATGCGCAGGTTTGTTTATCATAATAATGGCGGTAATCCCAGCCAAAGCGACCCTAGTACTGCCCCGGAGTATTATAACTTTTTAAGAGGAATTTGGAAAGACAATACTCAAATGTACTACGGGGGTACTGCCCACATTTCCGGTGCCGGCACTGTAGGCCCTGAATGTGATTTCATGTTCCCGGGCGATAGCGACCCATGTAACTGGGGAACAAGAGGACTGCCTCCAAATGGAGGATATAATCAAAGTGGTTTTTACTGGACGGAAGAAACAGGTGATAATGGATCACCAAATCCTCCTGACGACAGACGCTTTATGCAATCAGCCGGGCCATTTACACTTAAACCAGGTGCTGTTAACTATATTACCGTAGGTATACCATGGGCAAGGGCACAAGCAGGCGGCCCCTGGGCTTCTGTTGAACTTCTCAGAGTAGTTGATGACAAATGTCAGGCATTATTCGATAACTGTTTCAAAGTAATTGATGGTCCAAGTGCTCCAGACCTTTCATTAGTTGAACTGGACAGAAAATTAATTGTGTATATTACTAACTCCATAACATCAAATAATTATCTGGAAAAATATACCGAGTTTGATCCAAATATTATTCAACCATTACCTGGTAGTAATCCTCCGGTTCCCAGCGACGCATGGTATCGATTTGAAGGATATCTAATTTTTCAGCTTAAAGGACCAACCGTTAGTGTTGATAATATTCACGATCCTGACCTTGCCCGTTTAATAGCCCAGTTCGATGTTAAAAATGGAGTAACGAAAATTGTAAATTACAACTATAACGACTATATTGGTGCAAACGTTCCTGTTGTAGAAGTTGATGGCGGTGATAATGGTATTAGCCACTCATTCGAATTAACCCAAGACGCCTTTGCAACCGATGATGTGCGTTTAGTTAATAATAAACAATATTATTTTCTTGCTCTTGCTTATGCCCATAATAATTATCTTCCTTTCGGTATGAATTTTCCAAATAGCAGCGGACAGACTCGCGCATATTTATCAGGAAGAAAAAACATTACGGTTTATACTGCTATGCCACACCTTACCATTAATGGTACGGTTCTTAATTCCGAATATGGCAATAGTCCACAAATAACCAGAATTGCAGGTAATGGCAACGGAGGAATGAATCTCGATTTCACTCAGGAAACAATTGATGAAATATTGTCGAAGCCACCTGCCGGACCAGATAATATTTTCGGTTCACCTGATTATCCTATTGCTTATAATCCGGTTTACAAAATAAACGCCGGTCCGTTAAACATAAAAGTAATTGACCCGTTAAGTGTTGTTGATGCTGAATATATTTGGCAGATGGATACACTTAAACGCGTAATGATTCACAACTTGAGTGATGCCGTTGCTTTAGCAGGCGATACAACCAGTAAACTGGTAGGTAACTGGACATTAATAAATAAAGCAACGGGGGAAATTTATAAAAGCGACACAACTATTATGACAGAATACGAGCAGCTATTTATTGACCTTGGCTTCTCCATTAATATTGAACAGCCATTTATCCCCGGCCCAATTGAGATTGGTAAGGTAAATTTAGGGACTGCCTCTCAACCAGATTTCAGACGATATTTTGAAATATTTGCCCCAAATAATGGCATGATAGAGTCGTCTATTTCATATGCCGACAGTTCACGCATGTGGTTAAGCGGTGTAAGTGATGTTGACATCCCTGAAAACCCACTCGACTGGATAAGGTCGGGCACTTACCAAAGTGATGTGTCTACAACTGCAAACGACTGGAACATGAGTGTTACACCACGTAACCCATGGGATCCCAATTCGGTATATGAAAAAATAATTAATAGTACATGGGCTCCATATTGTATGACAGCATACGGGGGGGGTATTGATGGTGAGGGTGCGCAAAATACTTGTGGCCCAAGTTTCAGTGTTGATGCAAAAGAATATTCGGCGTTGAAGGATGTTGCTAGTGTTGATATTGTTTTCACCCCTGATAAAGATAAATGGACCAGATGCCCTGTTCTGGAAGCTGGTTTCTATCCTGAATTGGCAGAAAACAATGCAAAACGTTTCTACAAACGAGGGTCCCCTTCCGTTGACAAGGATGGTAACTTTGCTAATATTGGTGTTGGTCCAAGTGAAAATATCAACGATCCAAATTATATTAGTGATAATGGTATGGGCTGGTTCCCCGGGTATGCTATTAATCTTGAAACAGGCGAAAGGCTGAACATGATGTTTGCCGAAGATTCTTATTTAGTTGCACAAAACGGACGTGATATGCTTTTTAATCCTACTTCACGTAACCTTGATTTGGAAGATCAGCGTTTTGACAAAAATATTTTCTCTGGCGCATTGCCAAACTTAACTCCTGTAATGGGAGGTAAACACTATGTTTATATACTTGATCACCGAAATACTGCGTTTAAGTTTGGTAACGATACTTTATACAAATTTAATATACCTGCTTACGATGCAGGGCAATATGCGTCTAATTTGCTTGATACATTGTCGAATATGTTTTTCGAATTTGGTAAAAGCTACTTCTATGCAACCATTATGTACACAGGAATCCCAATGGGTGTTGTTGGAGAGGAGTGGCTGTCGAATGAAGCAACGATTCGGATTAGGTTTAGCAAACCTTATAAAGCAGGTTATTCGAGTCTTCCTTTAGATACTGTATATCCTGGTATGGATATAAACAATTTTTATCCAATGTACGAATTCACTATGGCCGGTCTTCAAACAGAATTTAATGTATCGGAGAAAGAACAAATAGACCTCGATGCCGTTGCCGTTGTTCCAAATCCATACTATGCTTATTCTGCTTACGAACATAATGCTTTAGATAACAGGATAAAAATAACCAACCTTCCAGAGAAGTGTACCATAACCATTTATAATGTAAGTGGTAGTAAAATAAAGCAATTTAAAAAAGATACACCTGAGACAACAATTGAGTGGGATCTTAAAAACTTTGCTTCTGTACCAATTGCAGGAGGTGTGTATTATTTTCATGTTAAATCTGATGAAGGTGACCGAGTAGTTAAGTGGTTCTGTATTTCAAGAATCCCTGACTTAAACACCTTCTAAAACAATATTTAATCTGTCTTGAACGAGAACTTAATCAAGTTAAATATGAAAACTCTTTATAAAAATCTGATCGTAATATTGATCATAGCATTAATATTTCCCATCGCAGGGTCTACTTTTGCCGGAAACAAAGACCGGTCTGGTCAGGCCGGAGCCACAGAGTTATTAATTAATCCATGGGCAAGAAGTAGTGGATGGGCCAGTGCAAACATGTCGAAGGTGAAAGGCCTTGAGGCTATCTGGGGTAACATAGCAGGAACTGCCTTTACTCCAAAGACTCAGCTAATTTTTGCTAATACTCAATGGCTGAAAGGCACTGGAACTAATATTATGACTTTCGGTCTGTCGCAACGTGTAGGCGATGCTGGAGCATTAAGTTTATCGGTAATGTCAATGTCGTTTGGAGAAATTGACATTAGAACAGTTGATAATCCGGATGAATCGCAGGGGACTTATAGCCCGAACCTGATGAATATTGGTATTGGATACGCCAAAGCATTTTCAAATAGTATTTATGCTGGTGTTGTTTTGAAAGTTATTTCTGAATCCATCGCCGATGTAAGTGCTGTTGGAGTAGCCATTGATGCCGGAATACAATATGTTACCGGTGCAGAGGAACAAATATCATTTGGTATTGCATTAAAAAATGTAGGCCCTAAGATGATGTTTTCAGGCGATGGTCTCTCGATGCGCACTTTGATAACCGGTCAGGAAACTTCATTTACAGTAGAACAGAGATCAATGGCTTTTGAAATGCCTGCCCAACTGAATATTGGAGCTGCATATGATTTTCTTTTTCCAAAAGATTACCGACTTACACTTGCAGGTAACTTTACATCAAATTCATTTAGTCGGGACCAGTTTTCACTTGGCCTTGAAATCAGCCTGAAGGATTACGTAATGCTTAGAAGCGGCTACACTTATGAGCAAGGAATGTTTGAAGAAATAACATCTCCTGAAAACATAAACATAAACAACGGACTCAGTGCAGGCCTCAGCGTGCAGGTACCTCTTAAAAAAGAAATTGGCAGCTATATAGGCATTGATTACACATACCGTGAATCACAAAGCTTTAGCGGAAATCATACTATCGGAATAATTTTTAATTTCTAGGAGTTTAAACTGCAAGAATAATCTTTTTTATCTTTGCAACTTGTTAAAGACCCTTAATCTGGATTAAGGGTCTTTTTATCTTATTTATAACATTAAAAAGACGTTTACCATGTCTGACACAAAATATTTTACAGAAGAGGGGCTTAAAAAACTTCGTGATGATATTGAACATCTCATCACTGTTGAGAGGCCTAAAATTTCTATGCAGATTAGTGAAGCCAGAGATAAAGGAGACCTGTCAGAAAACGCAGAATACGATGCGGCAAAAGATGCACAAGGCATGCTTGAACTGAAAATCTCAAAACTTCAGGACAGTGTGCGTAATGCAAGAATTATCGATGAATCGAAAATGGATGATAGCAAAGTTTATCTATTATCGACAGTAACTATTAAAAACACAAAAACTAATTCCATAATGACATATACTCTTGTTCCTGAAGAAGAGGCCAATTTAAAAAAAGGTAAAATGTCAGTGGAGTCACCTATCGCAAAGGGTTTGTTGGGAAAAGAAGTTGGTAATACAGCAGAAATAAATGTTCCCGCAGGAAAACTCACTTTTGAAATAATTGAAATTGTTAGATAAATATTACTGCTATGGCATCAATTTTTACAAAAATCGCTAACCAAGAAATACCATCATACAAAATTGCTGAAACCGACAATTATTATGCATTTCTTGATATTAACCCCCTTGCCAAAGGGCACACGCTTGTAATACCAAAAAAAGAAATCGATTATATTCTTGATATTGAAGATGAAAAGCTTGGTGGGCTTTTTATTTTTTCTAAAAAAGTAGGCTTAGCAATTGAGCAAGTTGTAGAATGCAAGAGAATTGGAATCACGGTTATAGGTTTAGAAGTTCCACATGCACATGTTCATCTTATTCCTATTAATTCTATTTACGATATGGATTTTAAACGGCCGAAACTTACATTCACTCAAGATGAGTTTCAGGAATTAGCCAGGCAAATTAGATTGGCTTATGCTGCATTGTAAAAAATTATTTCAATATTCAAAAAGCGTAAATTGACTGTAGAATATTGAATCCCCAATATCAATTGCTTAAAGTAAAAATTAATAAGCCCTTGTGTTCACTCCTTCGATATAGTTAATAAACGACTGGTTTACAACTTGGTTACCTCCCGGAGTTGGGTAATTTCCGGTAAAATACCAATCTCCGGTATGATTTGGAATCGCTTTATGAAGGTCTTCAATGCTTTGGTAAATAATTTTCACGTCAGCTTGAACTCCCTTTGCTTTAACAAGTTCGCCTACCTTATTTGATATTTGGATTGCCGTAAAGGGCTTGTATATTTCCTTTACATAATTCACAATGTCCTCTTTTGGCAAATTTTGCTGCGCTTTCGATTTATTGTAAACATCATTTATTATATGATCCTGTTTTGTCTCTTTAAGCAGCTCAATAGCAGCAGTAAAAGCTACAAAGTCACTAAGTTTCGCCATATCAATACCGTAACAATCCGGATATCTGATTTGAGGAGCAGATGATGCAACAATTATGCGCTTTGGGTGAAGCTTGTCAAGTATTTGTATTATACTTTGTTTCAGGGTTGTGCCACGTACAATGGAGTCGTCGAGAACTACAAGAGTATCCACATTTTTATTTACTACGCCATAAGTAACGTCATATACGTGACCTACAAGATCATCACGCTGTGTGTCCTGTGTAATAAAAGTGCGAAGATTTGCATCCTTTACAGCTATTGACTCAACTCTGGGCTTAAAATTAAAAATATGGTCAAGTATTTTTTGTGACAGGTTGTCTTTATTTTTAATTATTTCCTGTTTAATCATTTCTGCCGAGAAGGAATGAATTTGATCCATCATTCCCTGGAAAGCAACCGAAGCAGTATTTGGTATAAATGAAAAAACTGTATTTTTAAGATCATAATCGATTTCTTCAAGAATTGCAGGTGTTAGTGACCTCCCCAAACTTTTGCGTTCCTGATAGATATCTTTATCAGTTCCCCTGGAAAAATAAATTCGTTCAAACGAACAGGCCTTAGTTGGTTTTTGATCACTAAATCTTTTTATCTCAACACTGGCATCTTTTTTAATTATCATAGCATGACCTGGGTGTAGCTCCTTAACATCCAGCTCACTTAAATTAAATGCTGTTTGGATAACCGGACGCTCCGAAGCCGCCACGATCACTTCATCATCTATGTAATAAAATGCAGGCCGAATCCCATTAGGGTCGCGCATAATAAAAGCATCGCCATGGCCTAATAAACCGCCAATAACATATCCTCCGTCCCACCTTTTCGCCGACTCCTCAAGTATATTTAAAATGTTTATCGATTCAATAATATGGTCGGTGATCTCCTTTTTCTTCAAACCCCGCTCCTTAAATCGCGTATATAACTTTTGATTTTCCTCGTCGAGGAAATGCCCGATTTTTTCCAGAACAGTTACCGTATCAGATGTTTCAACAGGATATTGTCCCAATTCAACAAGCTGTTCAAATAATTCACCTGTGTTTGTCATGTTGAAATTACCTGCCAGTACAAGGCTTCTTGTTTTCCAGTTGTTCGACCTGACAAGTGGGTGAAGATGCGAAATGTTATTTCCGCCAAATGTACCATATCGTAAATGGCCTAAAAACATTTCTCCTGTAAATTCGGCATTTGATTTTAGCCAGTTTACATCTGCCAATCGTTTTTTATCTCCCCTGGCAACATTATGTATCCTATCATACGCTGTGTTGAAAACATCTTTAATTGGAGATGTAGCGTTAGATCGTATCCTGCTGATATATTTTTGGCCCGGTTCAAGGTCAATCTTTACCTCAGCAATTCCGGCTCCGTCCTGCCCTCTGTTATGCTGTTTTTGTAATAAAAGATGAAGCTTCTGTAATCCGTAAACAGAGGTTCCGTACTTTGAAAGGTAAAATTCCAGAGGCTTCCGTAATCTAATTAAGGCGATGCCACATTCGTGATTTATACGATCGCTCATTTGTTGTACAGAATATTTATATTTGTGTGACAAAAGTACTAAAAAGATGATTCATACAAGGCCTGCAAATGAATATGATGCTCAGGTAATTGCCGATTTTCAAATAAAAATGGCGAGAGAAACTGAAGGCTTAGAGCTTGACAGGGATACTGTAAATAACGGAATTATTTCTGTTTTCAGGGATCCCCAGAAAGGCAAATATTATGTTGCTGCTGAAAATGATAAAATTGTTGCCTCGATGCTTATTACCCATGAATGGAGCGATTGGAGAAATAATTGGGTCTACTGGCTTCAGTCGGTATATGTTATTCCTGAAAAAAGAGGAATTGGTGTTTTCAAACTGATGTATCAACATATTCTTAAACAGGTAAATGACAGTAATGAAGTTGCAGGAATAAGACTTTATGTGGACAAGAAAAATTTAGCTGCACGCGAAGTTTATAACAAACTAGGAATGGATGGTGATCATTATCAGGTTTTTGAATGGATGAAGTAGCGTGGTGTGGGGAGTGTTAATCTTCTTAATCACGATTTTTAAAATTTTATACTATATAAATACACAGTAACATGAGGAATATTTTTAAGTCGATTGCAATAGTGATCTTTAGTTTATTAATATCAAATACATCATTAGCACAAACTGCTGACAAAAGTGATTGGGCGGGTGGTTACCCCGAAGGATGCACATCAATAACAGTTGGGAAGGCTGCAAGTTTTGATGGATCTGTAATTACATCACATACCGATGACAGCCATCGTACCCGCTCATGGATTGATATAGTTCCCGCGCAAAAGCATGCCAAAGGTGAAGTTGTTAGTATGTACAAACGTATAAAAAATGACTCACTTGCGATGCCTGCTTATGGTCATTTGGAAGTAGGCAGCATACCTCAGGTAAGTCATACAAATGGATATATTAATACTGCTTACCCAAGCTTAAACAATAAACAACTTGGTATTGGTGAGTCAACTTTTGGTGGTAGAGATGAATTACAAAGCGATTCGGGTATTATTGACTGCCAAAGGCTTTGTCAGCTTATGCTTGCGCGGGAGTCGACGGCTCGGGAGGCAATTAAAACGGCTGGCAAACTTCTTGAAAAATACGGATGGAATGACTATGGCGAAGCGCTCACCATAGCCGATAAAAATGAGGTTTGGCATCTGGAGATCGTAGGCCCGGGACAAGGCAAAACAGGTGCTGTATGGGCTGCTCAACGAGTACCTGATGGGCATATCTCGGTAAATGCGAATGCCAGCACAATAAAGCAGATTGACCTAAAAGATAAAGACTATTTTATGGCTTCCGAAAATATTTTTGATGTTGCATTGCAAAATGGCTGGTGGAATCCAGAGGAAGAAGAATTTAGATTTTGTTATGCTTACGCACCCGGTAGTCGTAACTCAATAGCAGCACGGAGGCGTGAATGGAGAGTGTTTGATCTTCTTGCTCCTTCGCTAAAACTTGATCCTAATGCCGAGAATTATCCTTTTTCTGTAAAGCCTGATACACTGGTCACTCTCGAAAACCTAATTGACGTTTTTAAAGATTATTATGAGGAAACTCCGTTCGATATGACAAAATCCCTTACCGTTACTGATGAAAATGGCAAAACAATTATATCACCTCTTGCCAGCCCTCATATGCCTTATGACGCAAATAAACTACACAAAATTAACGGAGGATGGGGACCTTTGGGCGAACGCACCATCGCCAGATGGTACACAATGTATGCAACTATTATCCAGCTAAGAAACTGGCTACCTGATGAAATTGGTGGCGTTGAGTGGCTTGCAATGGACAATGTTGCAACATCAATTTATGTCCCGATTTACGGATGTGTGAGCGATCTGCCTGAACAGTATAAAACCCCGGGACGGATTAACGGTTATACACTAAACTCTGCTTGGTGGATTTTTAACCGCCTTGGAACACTTGCCTCCCAGCGCTGGGGTGATATGCGCCATGATGTTGATGCAGTATGGAAACCAATGCAATTGAACCTTATTGAATCTCAAAAATCTGTTGATAAAAAAGCTCTTGAACTATATTATCAAAATAAAATAGCTGCTATTGAATTCCTTACCCGCTATTCAAATGAGCAAGGCGAAAAAGTAATGAAGGAAGCAATTAAATTAGGTGATTCCCTTTGGACAAAATATGACGAGAAGTTTTGAAAAGCAGGAAGCCCGAAGATTGAGGTTAAAAGATTGTGGCCACTCCGAAAAATCAAACAAGACGTCATTGCGAGGGTAAAGCCCGAAGCAATCTGTTGTTTTTCATTACTTTATTTCACTGCCATTATTAAAATCTTCGGTGGGTGAAACAAAACATAGTTTACCATCTTCGTCTTCAGCCATAAGTATCATGCCTTGTGATTCAATACCGCGTAGTTTGCGGGGGGCAAGGTTTATCAGGATACTTACTTTTTTGCCTATAATATCTTCAGGCTGGTAATATTCAGCAATACCTGAAACCACAGTCCGCCTATCAATTCCCGTGTCGATTGTTAGCGTGAGAAGCTTTTTTGTTTTTGCTACTTTTTCGGCTTTAAGGATAGTCCCTGTGCGGATATCCATTTTCATAAAATCGTCAAATTCAATTGTTGGTTTTGACGGTTTGGCAGAGACAACTGCTTCATTTTCTTTTTTTGTATCCATGAGTTTTTGAACTTGTTTTTCAATAGTGCAATCCTCAATTTTCTCAAATAATAATTCAGGCTTGTTAAGCTTGTGGCCGGATTTAAGCAGGTTAGGCTTTCCGGCATCCTTCCATTTAAGCCCTCCGATATTGATCATTTTCTGCAACTTAGCTGAAGAAAATGGAAGAAATGGTTCACCAAGAATTGACAAATTTGCCACAATTTGTAACGAAACATTTAGAACCTGTTTTACTTTCTCTGGATCTGTTTTGAATATTTTCCATGGCTCCATATCCGTTAAATACTTGTTGCCTAATCTGGCTAGATTCATAAACTCACTTAATGCCTCCCTAAATCTATACCTTTCCATACTGCTTGAAATTATGTCAGGATACTTTGTAATCTCTTCAATTACATTGGCCGATTCTTCATCAAAAGAATCAAAGGAAGGAACTATTCCATCAAAATATTTTTGTGTTAATACCAGTGTGCGGTTTACAAAATTTCCAAAAATTGCTAGCAATTCGTTATTATTTCTTGCCTGGAAATCTTTCCATGTAAAATCATTGTCCTTAGTTTCGGGAGCATTTGCCGTTAATACATATCGTAATACGTCCTGTTTTCCAGGAAACTCCTCAAGATATTCGTGTAGCCAAACTGCCCAATTGCGTGACGTTGAGATTTTATCGTTTTCAAGGTTCAAAAATTCATTAGCGGGTACATTCTCCGGCAGTATAAAACTACCTTCTGCCTTGAGCATAGCAGGAAATATTATACAATGAAAAACAATATTATCCTTGCCTATAAAATGAAGTAACTTGGTGTCCTTGTCTTTCCAGTATGGTTGCCAGTCGTTACCAGTTTGATCGCTCCACTCCTTGGCAGCTGAGATATATCCTATGGGCGCATCAAACCAAACATATAGTACTTTTCCTTTGGCATCTTTAAGAGGAACCTCTACGCCCCAATCCAAATCGCGGGTAACCGCTCGTGGTTTCAGCCCCTGATCAACCCATGATTTAACCTGTCCGTAAACGTTCGGTTTCCAGTCATCTTTGTGACCCTGTATAATCCATTCGGTAAGCCAGCCTTCGTATTGATCCAGTGGCAAATACCAATGTTTTGTTTCCTTCGAAACAGGGACATTACCGCTTAAAGCGGATTTGGGGTTTATTAGCTCCAGCGGGCTGAGTGATGTGCCGCAATTTTCACATTGATCACCATACGCTTTTTCGAAACCGCAGTGAGGGCATGTTCCGGTTATATATCTGTCGGCTAAAAACTGGTGGTTTTCTTCATCATAATATTGCATGTTAGTCTTTTCAATGAACTTTCCTTTCTGATATAGTTCAGTGAAAAAATCAGAAGCCGTTTGGTGATGAACAGGTGCAGAAGTGCGTGAATAAATGTCGAATGAAATACCAAAATCCTCAAACGATTTCTTAATGATCTTATGATACTTATCTACAATATCCTGAGGTGTAGTGCCTAACTGCCTGGCTTTAATAGTAATGGGGACTCCATGTTCATCCGACCCGCCAATAAAAAGCACATCTTTATCGTTCATCCTAAGGTAACGGGCATATATATCAGCAGGAACATAAACCCCTGCAAGGTGACCTATGTGAATGGGGCCGTTGGCATAAGGAAGTGCTGAAGTAATAGTATATCTTTTAAAATCTGCCATGCTTTATTGAAAAATGTTTAAAATTCTGTATTTTCGGCAAAGTTAACTAATATGTTCAAAATGATATGTCCGCCATTTCTTAAAAAAGGAGATACGGTTGGTATTGTTGCCCCAGCCGGTAAAATCGGGAAAGAAGAATTAGAACCATCATTTGAAATTATCAGAAACTATGGTTTTGATGTTGTATATTCAGATAACCTCTTTTCAGAAGACAACCAATTTGCCGGCAGTGATAAAATAAGAACTAAAGAAGTACAACATCTGCTTGACGATGAATCTGTGAAGGCTATTATGTTTGCACGAGGTGGTTATGGAAGCGTTCGCATTATTGACAATATTGATTTTAGCAAATTCGTAACTAATCCAAAATGGCTCGTAGGCTATAGCGATATAACCGTTTTTCACAGCCATGTTAATAGAAATTTAGGTGTTAAAACGCTACATGCCTCAATGCCTGTTAATTTTACAAAAAATACAAAACCGGCTTTGGATTCTTTATTTGATTCACTTAAGGGTAAATTTCATGAATATGAATTTGAGCAACACCCATTAAACAAGGCCGAAAACGCAGAAGGGGTATTGACAGGAGGAAATCTATCAGTATTGTATAGCCTAATTGGCAGCGTCTCTTTCCCGGAAACGGAGGGAAATATATTGTTTTTGGAAGACCTTGACGAATATCTTTACCATATCGACCGAATGATGATGGGGTTAAAAAGGGCCGGTAAATTAACTAATCTTGCTGGCCTGTTAATTGGCGGAATGACTAAAATGAATGATAACAATATTCCATTTGGAAAAACTGCAGAAGAGATTATCCGCGATATTGTTGAGGAGTTTGACTATCCTGTTTTTTTTGGTTTCCCCGCCGGACATATTGCTGATAACAGGGCATTGGTGATGGGGGGAAGAGTCAAGCTGGAAATAAATAATAGAAATTGTTCATTTGTAAATTTGTAATAAGCAAACCCGCTAAGTTGCCTTGAACTTAGCGAGTTGAAAATATGATATCTAATGCTATATAAAATGATAAATGAAAAACCACATGCTATATCCTTTTGAAAAAGCCTTTTACGATTATTTTGACGGTAAAAAATCAGCTGAAATTATTGTTCACTGCAACAAAGGTGAAGATGAAGTTATTCCTGTTTCATGCTTTTTCAGGACTTACGATGAGATGCCTGACTTGGAAAAAAAGGCCTTAAATATGTGTTCAGGTAAAATTCTCGACATCGGAGCCGGTGCAGGCAGCCATGCATTATATCTTCAGGAAAAGGGCTACAATATTACAGGCATAGATATAATGCCTGGTTTTGTGGATATAATGAAGAAAAGAGGATTGAAAAAACCTGTTCTCTCTGATATTAGAGATTATCAAGGAGATAAATTTGACACACTGCTAATGCTGATGAACGGAATCGGTTTTACCTGTAATTTTGAAGGGATGGCAACTTTTCTTCAATCAGTTAAAAAACTACTAAAGCCGGGCGGGCAAATAATTTTGGATTCGTCCGATCTTCTATATTTATACACTGAAGATGATGGGTCGTACACAATCAACTTAAATGAAAACTACTACGGAGAGGTGGAATATATTATTGAATATGAGGGCGTATCTGGAACCCCATTTAATTGGCTTTTTGTTGATTATGAAAATCTGGCAGGCTTATCCGAACAAGCAGGCTTTAGTTGTGAATTAATTTTTGAAGAT